>SMTZ1_10004020_pt1 | contig 14796 bp, 12 predicted proteins | sample DeeMarSWOR136_30_FD_25667 | JGI IMG/M metagenome (IMG submission 25667)
CCTTCCGGTGACGCTGGTAGAGATAGGCGCTTGTGAGGAGCAGAATGCCCAGACCTATGAAAGCGATGATGCGGTATACCTGCTCCAGGGCGAAGACGTCGTAGATAAACACCTTTACAATGGGTATCACCAGTAGTCCCAGAGCGGCCAGTCGCACTAATCGCCAGCCTCTCGTCAGGCCCACCACGAGCAGTATCACGGCGTAAACTGCCCAGACAGCTGTCAGGGAGAGATTGCGGGCGCTGCGGAGGCCATCCCTGGCGGCCCAGTCTGTCGTTGCATAGATTCGCTCAGAAAAGAGGTCCCAGACCTCAAAACTTATCACCCAGATGGTGAAGAAATTGGCCACGGCGAAGAAGAACGGGTAGACCGACCAGGCCGTTTTCTCCTGTGGCCGCAATGACTCCCTTTCTCTCCACAGGAGGTAGCCGGTAAGGTATACGGCGGCGATACTCACAATGAAAGCCAGGAAGCGTTCATTGAGGAACGGCGTGAAGTCACGCAGGCTCAACTGTGTATCAAAGGACAGTAACCGTATGGACATCACCACGAAAACAATGTAGCTGGAGATACGCAGTAGTGGCATCCGGAATTTTAATGAGAGCCACATCAGTATAGTACCCTGGGCAGCCCAGGCAATAGTTGTCCACGCCGTGTCTTTAAGCTGGACCGGAATGGCTACTGTGAGGAAGAGTAGAGTGATACCCAGCGCAAAAAAGGCGAGAGTGATATTCTCGGGGCCTTTCTTGATAAACGCGTAGGCCAGACCACCGTAAAAAAGGGCAAGCAGGAAGGAAAAGCCCCCAACCCACCCGGGTAGCTCGTTCCACATCAGTGCGCAACCTATACTGAAGTAGGCGGTGGCATTGAGCGCCATTAGTATATAGTCAAAGTCCCGTGGAGCTCTACGCCAGATGACGTGATAAAGCGTGGTGGCGGCCACGAAGATGAGGAAGATGATGGTTAGACTACCCATGGAGGTCAGCAGACTTACATCGTCACCGAAGCGGTTATACCACACTCCGAATACTATTAAAGAGCCGAAGAGTGCCAGGAGAGTGAACCAGCGCCAGTTGCGGAAGGTAGATAGCCAGAGGACACCCAGGTCTACTACCATGACGTATACCAGTAACCAGAAGCTCTGGTCGGTCTCGACAGTGCCCCCGGTACCGGACGCCCCGCCGGTGGATACCGAAAGCACAAAGGGTGCCAGGAAGGCACCAACGATGCTGAGGATAGCCAGTGCCATGGAGTCGTAGCGCAGTGCCAGCAGCGCCGAACCTACACTAATCAGCAGCAATAGAGCTACTGCCGGGAAGAAGCCAATCAGGCCGAATATACTGTATGCAGCAAAGACGGAAAGGTATAGAAGAGCAATGCCGCCGCCGCTTATAGCCTGAGCAAAGGTGGGGTATTTCTTTCTCCAGTAATGACCGCCACCGAGCATGGCCAGACCGGCGACAGCACCCATAATGACCCGCGCCGTAGGACCGAGCCAGTTCTGGTCAAAGGCGTATTTTAGGAAAAAGCCCACGCCAATGATAATTGCCAGGACACCTATTCTGGCGAGCCAGCTGCCGCCCAGAATCTGCTCCCACTCACGTTCTATGGCTGTGGGAGTGCGTGGTTTCGGGGGAGGTGGTGTTACTGCCGGGGTAGCCTTCGCTGGCTCGGGTGGTGGGATGGCTTCTTTAACCGGCGTCACTGCTGGAGGAGCAGGTCGGGACTCCCGTTGTGGGGCAGAGATTCCCTGCACACGTTCAAGGATTACCAGCCGCTCCTGCATCAGGGCAACTAGCTTTCCCAGACGGCCAATCTCCTCACGCAGTGCCTGTGCTTCTCCGGGAGTTACATCTTTATCACCCGGTACTGTCTCCGGAGTCGGTTCGACGTCAGGCGTCTTTAAAACAGAGCCGCAGAAGATGCAGTAACTGTTCTCAGGGTCATTCTCTTTCTTACAGTTGGGGCACTGCAACGTATGCTCTCCCTCTCTATTCTTTGGGTTCTACCTTGACGACGTGGGTATTGGCGATGCTATCGTGCCAGCCTCGTTTCTCTTCATCGATGGCAATCCACAGGTAGCCCAGACAGAAAACGGCGCCGGAGATGAATTTGCCCAGTATCTCTCGTACGGCGGCAAGAAAGAGTTCCGGTTTTTCACCCCGGACGTTTACCACTTTGATGCCCACCACCATCTTGCCCGGTGTCTGTCCCTTCAAGCCGGTGAAGAGCCAGAAATACAGCCAGGACAGTAAGAATAATGAGAAACGTAGAGGGGGGAATAACATCAGGTCTAGGAAAACTGGTATGGACAATATAGCGTAAACAGCTCCCAGTATTATGGCATCTATGATTGCAGCCACAAAGCGTACCCAGAAGCCTATGTATTCGGCCTGTACCTCCGGAGTTACGGTTGGGGGAGTGGGAATAGCTTCTGGCGTAGCTGGCTCCGCTGTGGTAGCCAGAACAGCACCGCAGTTGCCACAAAAGCCCGCTTCCGGGGGATTGTCCTGTCCGCAGACCTTGCACTGCAACGTTTATTACCCTCCAGGCGAACGTCCAAGTACCGAATGGCTAAAGTGTATGCGAGAGCCACGCAGATGTCAAGCAGTAAAAATAGCAGATTTGGCGCAATTGTTTGACACAGTCAGGGCTAAACGGCTAAGGTATTGGTCAATAGTAGTGGTATAGACATACTGACAGGGAGGTACCCAGTCGTGGACGTGTATAGCGCAATCCAAAAGCGGAGAAGTATCAGGAGCTACAAACCCGATGGAATCCCTGATGAGATAATGGAGAAGTTGCTGGAGGCAATACGGCTGGCCCCATCGGGCGGTAATCGCCAGCCGTACCGGTTCATCATCGTGCGGGAGCAGGATACAAAAGAAAAGATTGCCGCGGCCTGCAGGTGGTATCCGGGAAGGCCGCAGGGCCAGGGATTCATTGCTGAAGCCCCTGTCGTGATTGTCGCCTGTGGTTCGGTGAATAATGCGGTTGTCCGCTATTATACTGACGAGGGGGTTACCCTGACAACCGGGTGGGATGTTCCACCTGAGGTTGACAGAAATCAGGCCGACTACCAGAGTGTCATGGATATTGACCTGGCGATTGCACTGGACCACCTCACGCTTGTGGCGACTGCCGAAGGCCTGGGCACCTGCTGGATTGCTGCCCTTGATGAACACGAGATAAAGAGATTGCTCTCGGTGCCGGAGGACAAAAAGGTGCTGGTGGTGATGCCCGTTGGTTACACTGATTCCTGGCCGGAGCCGAGGCCCAGAAAGCCTCTTGAAAAAATCATTTGCTACGAGAAGTACAGCTGAGAGCAATTAGATTACTACCGCTTATCATTCCGATACGTTCATAACAGTCGGCAATGCTGCTTTTCTTTCTGGCTGTCACTTAAACTAGACCTTTGAAATGACCCCTGTCTCGCATAATCCCTCTGGACTAAATATCATGTCACCATTCTGATATTTGGTATCGCCCTATACTATCTTGTTACAGGTTAAAGCCTGTTTAAGTCCAATCGGGTCATATTATCCGACTGCCTATTCATCCGAACGGCACTGAGGGGTCATGACAATGGCCTCTATATCTCACGAAGTGTGCCCGCGTAGTTCAGAAGACTTGGTCCCCAGTGGCTTGTTGTAAGAGTACCGTGATGCAAGAATGAACTAAGTTGGTGATAGCCTCAGAGTATATGCCAAAACGGCGGGCTACTGGACGGATTGTTGTAGGCTACGGTGCTACCGCATCGGACCTGGGGTCCGCTTTGGTGGTAGCTCAGGTTGGAGGTCTTACACATGGACAAGAAAGTCCTGGTGATTGAGGATGACCCGGCTTCATTGAAGCTGATGCAATATGCCCTGACCCAACACGGCTACGAGGTACTGATTGCATCCAATGGGTCAGATGGATTGAACAAAGCAAGGACGGAAGGACCTGACCTTGTTATATTGAGCGTCATGCTTCCTGGAATGGATGGCTTTGAAGTTTGCCACAGACTAAGGACAGAGGGTGACAGCTTGCCGATAGTAATGCTTTCTGACAAAGCGCGAGAAGCGGACATGGCGACCGGATTTAAGCTTGGAGCTAATGACTATCTTATTAAGCCGGTCTCTCCTTCGACGGTTATCAACGTGGTTGATAGCCTCATGGTACTGAGTCCTGTAAAGGTGGAGTCCGCTAGACTGGAGAAGTACATTGGCTATTGAGAGATTGAAGTCTTCTACCGAGAACATGATGCATAAGCCCATCGGGCAGTTGCTGCTTGAGGAGGAACTGATAACTCCCGAGCAACTGAAAGAAGCCTTGCAGGTTCAGCAGGAGAAGGGTGGTAAACTCGGTGAGATACTGGTGAAGCAAGGGGTGGTTACGGCTGAAGACGTGGCTGCAGTGTACGGCGTCCAGCTTAATGTACCACTGGTTGACCTGCAGAAACATGTCGTGCAAGCTGATTCGTTGCGAATGATACCGGAGGATATGGCACGGAAATATACGCTTATACCGCTGGAGGTGGTTAATGATTCGCTGACGGTGGTTATGGCTTACCCTGATGATATCCGGGCTATCCGCGACATTAGAGCGCAGACGGGAATGCGGATTGAGGTGGCGCTGGGAGTTCCTTCCGATATCGAGCGGGCGATAGACATTAATTACAGGTCCAGTGGTGAGATAGAGAAACAGGTCAGCCAGTTTTCCAAGCCTCTAGACGAAGAAGTCGATATCACTTCCAAAGTAATTGCCAAGACACCGATTGCTCAAAGCTTGGATTTGCTGATACAGCAGGCGGTTCGTGACCGGGCTTCTGATGTTCATCTGGAACCGAATGAGAAGAACCTGCGTGTCCGCTACCGTATCGATGGTATCTTGCAGGAGATGTTCTCGCTGCCACTGAATGCTCATGTGCCCCTGTTGTCCCGTATCAAAATCCTGGCCGAGATGAATATTGCGGAGCAGAGACGTCCCCAGGATGGCCAGTTTTCGGTCAAGGTGGGTAGTCGGGATGTTGACATTCGGGCGGCTACCATGGCTACTGCCTATGGTGAGCGAGTGACCCTGCGAATTCTTGATAAGTCACTCTCCCTGTTCACTCTTTCCGAGCTTGGTTTTCGTTCGGACACTCTGAAGGAATACAAAGCGCTGTTGAAGAGTCCTTTCGGGATGATACTGGTGGGTGGACCTACAGGTTCGGGTAAAACGACTACCCTCTACGCGTCGATTAATGAACTGGACCGCGATGCCAACAACATCCTTACTATTGAGGACCCTATCGAATACCGTTTTCCGGACATAAGTCAGACTCAGGTTAATTTCAAGGCTGGCATTACCTACGCCAGCGGTCTACGGGCTATTGTTCGACACGATCCTGATGTCATTCTGGTCGGCGAGATACGTGATAAAGATACAGCCTCGACGGCGGTACAGGCAGCTCTTACCGGACATCTGGTGCTTGCCTCGATTCATGCTAACGATGCTATTAGCATGGTCTTCCGGCTGATGGATCTGGGTATCGAGTCGTATCTGATTACCTCAACACTGGCCGGACTGATTTCTCAGCGGATGGTACGTCGGATTTGTCCCTATTGCCGTACCACGGTTGAGCCGACAATGGACGAGCGTGTGATTTACTCTGCTGAAATGGGGAATGAGACGCCTGCCTTCTACAGAGGTACCGGCTGCAAGCTGTGTGCCAATACCGGCTACCGCGGACGGACTGGCCTTTTTGAGATGCTGGTGATGAACGAGGAGATTCGAAGAGCGATGCTTACCAAGGTCAGTGCTGACGATATCAAGGCCGAGGCAATCAAACAGGGAATGGTAACAATGCAGCGCGACGGCATGCTGAAAGTGAAAGAGGGCGTCACGACGGCGAGTGAAGTGCTACGCAGCGTATTGTCTATTTCCTGACGCGAGGCAGCTAACCGGGAGGAGATTGTGATATTCGAGTATACAGCTTATACGGCGGATGGAAAGACAGTAAAAGGTACGATTGACGGCACTTCTGAAACTATGGCTGAAGACGCCCTGTATCAGGCAGGGTATCAGCGTATCCTCAGCCTGACAGAAGTGCGTCCCCAAAAAAGTATCCGAGAGCTGATGCCAAGCTTCTTCGGGATAAAGGGCGGTGACGTTGTTGACTTTTCGCGTGAATTGGCCACCCTGATTGAATCCGGTGTAAATATCCTCAACGCACTGCAGCTACTGCAGGAACAGAACACAAACTCCGCCTTCAAAAAGGTCATCGCTGACCTGATAAATGACCTTCGGGGTGGCAGTTCTTTCTCTGTGGCGATAAGTAAATATCCACAGGTATTTTCGCGCACCTATTGCCAGGTGATGAAGGCGAGCGAGCGGTCGGGGAGCCTCGAGGCTGGGCTGAGGCATATAGCAGAATATATTGACAAGCAGGCGGCTGCAAGGAAAAAGATACAGGGTGCGCTTGCGTATCCTATTTTGCTGGGCTTGATGGGGATTGGGGTATCCGTCATACTGCTTACCGTAGCTCTGCCACCACTGGTGGAAATGTTCTCGACACTTAATGCCACTCTGCCTCTGCAGACAAGAATACTTATCGGTGTTTCAAATTTCCTGACAGACTATAAAATACACATTCTGGTAGGTCTGGTTGCATTAGCCGGACTGGGTATTGCTTGCCTCAGGTTTCCGGAAGGAAAACTGGCCTTTGATAAATTCCTGTTGAGAATGCCGGTTATAGGCCCAATTGTCCTGCAGCGTAACATGTACCACTTCTGCCATACGACGGCAATGTTGCTGAAAGCCGGACTTCACCTGCCAGAGATAATGGATATCGTGGTTCCGTCCATCGGTAACGGAGTTGTCCATCAGGCTCTGGTAGAACTCAGGGAAAAACTGGTTCAGGGCCAGGGTCTGTCACGCCCGATGGCAGAAATTGGGCTGTTCCCCAGCCTGATGGTTGAGATGGTGGCTGTGGGTGAGAAAACCGGTGACTTGGAATCTATGGTTGCCAATATTGCTGACCGATATGAGTACGCTGTTGACCAGCGAATTGCTGGTCTGGTGAGGATGATAGAGCCTGCCATGACGGTGCTTTCTGGGTTATTGGTTGGTTTCATTGCTCTTTCCTTCATCGGGCCATTGTATTCCATTGTGGGGACTATGGGGTGACCGTATTGTGAAGCGAATACAGGTCTGCGAGAAATAAGAAAGAGGGGATGTTTTAATGAACAAGCTGGCTATTATACTTATAGGCATTGTCCTGCTGGTAGTTTATGGTCTTCTGGCCATGGACTACATGAAGCAAGGTCCGGAGCATGAGAGGTTGCTATCGGAAATCGAAGAGATTAACCAGTCACGGGAGGCGCTACCGGAACCTTCGACATATTTCTCTGAGCAGTTGGTGGTAATTCAGGCTGCTCTGGACGCCGAGAGCGTGACGATACCCGGTGAGATTAATAGTACTGATGTCCTTGATACCATCCTTAGCCTGGCCGATGATATTGGTGTAAAGGCTATTCCACTGATTACCCAACCGTGGATGGAGGTACATATTGGCGTGAATACATACAGCATCCTCCGAATTAATGTAGATATTACAGGATTATTCTCATCAGTGAAAAACTATGTTAGCCGTCTCGAAAGTGGCGATTTTAAAACCCTCATTGTCGAGAGTTTGATTGTTAATGTGGACTATGGAGATGGTGAAGAGGTCTATGCCGGTGGGTCTACACCAGTTGTGGCTAGCCTGGATGTGGCCGTCTTTGCCAAACCGTAAGGAGATAGATAATGCTTAACGGACTTTTTAGCCGAACATATGTCACGCTGAACATCAATGCTGGTGATATCCGGGCATTTTCGATGAAAGGTGGCCGGGTGAAGAAATGGGGGAGCACTCCTCTGGCCCCGGGATTGGTCAGGGACGGTCTCATTTTGCAGCCGAATGCCGTAGCCGAAGCCATTCATCTCCTTTTCGAGACAATGGGAATCCCCAAGAAGAGGGTCATCGTAAGCGTGACCGGTCTATCCTTCACCTACCGTATCCTGAGCTTGCCGCATGTGGACTCGGAGGTTCTGGATGAGGCCATAAAGCGTGCCGCGAAGCGTGAGATGCCACTACCTGTGGACGAACTGTACCTGTCGTGGCAGGTTATTGCGCAAAGAGACGATGAAAGCGATTTCTTCGTTCTGGGCGTGCCGCGCAACCTTGTTACCGCTGTGGTGGAGACACTGACTGGGGCTGGTATAAAACCCTATATAATGGACCTGAAACCTCTGGCTCTGGCCAGGGCACCTGCCAAAAACGATGCCATAGTAGTATCCATGGAGCCGGAGTGCTTTGATATCGTTTTATCAGTCAATGGCATTACCGAGGTAATGCATGCGGTAACCCCAAAGACCGAAGGCGCGACTATACACGACCATGTCCGACAGTTGACTGATGAGTTATCCAGGACAGTTAAGTACTACAATAGCGGTCATTCGGAAGACCCGCTTAGTGCTGATACACCACTGCTGCTGACGGGACAGCTAGCGACCAACAGTGCTACCACTGAGCTTATTCAGGCTGAGATGGAGTATCCGGTCAAGCCTCTAGTCCCCCCTCTGCACTTCCAGCCTGAATTACCGGTAGCTCTTTATGCAACCAATATGGGCCTGGCTCTCCGGAAAATCAGGGCCACTAACGGTTTCCATGATACACAGCTGAATATACTGGCTGGAACGTACCAAACCAAGCATGTCCATATATCGCTTAAAAATGTGATACCTTATTGTGTCTTGGCAGTCATTGCCGGTCTATTAATTCCGTTTTTCCAGTTCAAGAATGATGCTGTAGCCGAGACAGCTCGTCTGGAGTCTGAGTTAAACACGGTAACCCACGAGCTGAATCTAGCTGAACTCGCTCTCAGCCGGGCGGCCGCAGGCGAAGCCGATGCTGAGGTACTTGTGAACCAAATGGCTGCCGTTCTACAGGCGTTGCAACAGGAACATATGATGATGCTTGCCGGAGCAGGTGACTTCGCAGGCAATCTAGGACTGGTTACAGGGCTTCTGCCATCACAGGCCTCCTTCACCGCGGTCGAAATGGACAGGTATAGCATCATGATAGAGGGTATTGTGGATAATCCCTTTACAGTCTTGAGCTATGCACGGGCTCTTGAAGCCGAGGCATTTGTGGAGACCCGTATTGCTGAGATTGATGAGGTTGTAGTTCCAGGAGAGGATTCGTTAATTTACTACTTCATCGATATTACCAGGTGATTTGCTGACTAAAAGCCCTGATTTAATCAGTCGTTAATACAGGAGAAGGGCATAATGAAGAACCAGGCAGGGTTCGCTATGCTTGAAGTGCTGGTGTCGCTGGCACTTATTGGCATAGTTGTTGCGGGTATTCTCAGTGCGCTGGCTACTTCCTCCAGGGCTACCATTACCAATGACGTACAGACTACCGCGCAGAATCTGGCGGAGGGTCAGATAGAATTTATACGGAGCCAGCCATATGATGATGACATAGATAATGACCCTCCACAATATCTGTTACTTGCGGATATTCCTGGTGGCTACAGCGTGAGCTATGATGCCGTCCGACTTGACCTGGAGGGAGATGGGCCCGGTGATGATGACGGCCTTCAGAAAATAACAGTCTCTGTTGTTTATCATAATATAACAGCAACTAAAATCGAGGCCTATCGGGCAAAGTGACCATGTCCAATAAGATAAAAGCGATTTTCAGAGGGCAGAAGGGTTTCACTGCGGCTGAGATGCTCATAGCCGTTACTATTGCCAGTATCATTGGTGGTGGCGTGGTCATGAGTATTTCTCAGGTGTTCACTACCAGCGCCCAGAATAGCGACCATACCGTGGCTACCAAACAGGTTCGCAATGACATCTACTGGGTACGACGCGATGCCAAGATGGCGCAAATGGTACAGGTGGATTCCGGCGCCTCGGGTCTGCCACTGGTGCTGTCATGGGATGAATGGGATAATACTCAGCATGAGATTACTTACTCTCTCGTGGGTGACAAATTGATACGTAATCACGTTATCAATGGGGGCACACCGATATCGCTCATGGTAGCGGAGAGCATTAATGCTGACCCAACCCTGACCAACTGTACGTATGACGGGAATAAGCTGTCCTTTGAGGTAACTGTGACCGTGGGTCAGGGCTCACGAGTAATAAATGAAAGTCAACAGTTCACGGTTGACCCGAGAGCAAGTTAGTGGTCAAAGATAGCTATGAGCATCAACTATTTTAAAAATGTCCTGAAACAGGTGAAGTCAGAGAGCGGCCAGGTGCTTATGCTGGTATTGCTGCTGCTGCTCGTTAGTGGTCTCTTGCTGCCTCCTCTTTTATCGTTATCAATGACGGGTATTCAGGCTGGCCAAATGTATGAGAGCAAGGCACATGAGGCGTATGCTGCCGATAGCGGCCTGGAACATGCTCTGTGGCAGATAAAATATGGCGACCTTGAGTCTGTGTTGACCAGTCCTGTCTATGATATCTATGATTACAACACCACCTGGAGCTATGACCTCTCCGAACAGCTTAATACCAGGGATGTCAATGTATCTATGGAGCATGTATGGATTCCATTTGGCATATCAGTGCCTAATAAGATGACGGCCAGGAATATTATTGAATCTGGCAGGCTGATTACGTACGGCAGCACGCCCAACGCATCTACCTGTCAGGTAGACATAATATTCTATCCGGAATCAGGGGACGACCTGAAAATTGAGATAGTGGGTATCTGGTTATCACCTGGCTTTCATTATGTGACTGACTCAAGTAGCTTCGGTGTTCCTATAACTCAGCCTCATGCCGGTGGTGAGGCGGTTATCTGGGACTTTAACTCAACTCCCTTCACTGATTTTCCGGGGGTGGGTGCCGGAATATCTGAGCAGAGGAGTACTATTACTTTTCAGTATACCGCCCACCAACCAGGAACTAACCCTGCAACCGTGTCCTGGGTGACAACAAGCGGGGTTACAGGCGTCTCTTATACGTGGGATGCTGACAGCCGGGTCTACCACATCACCTCGGTCGCCGACGGCACCATGGTCGAGTCCTATAACATAAAGAGCGAGATACGTAAACTGGGCTCGGCGTTTTCAGGTGATTACCGTGCTATTGGAAACAGCCTGATGCTGGATTTGAATTGGGATTGGGGAGGTCCCCAGCGGGATACCCTGCTTGCCGAGAGCTCGGCGACGATTTCTAATATCCCGGCAAATGCCCAGGTGGCGGCTGCCTATCTCTACTGGTCAGGCTGGTATGAGGGAGGCGATGAGGACGTTGCCAGCGGGCAGATATTGTGGGAGGAAGACTGCTCCAACATGTCTGATTGGAATGGCGCCGGGCCTGACTGGAGTGTCGACTCGGGTGAATTCCGGGGGCACCATAATGGCGGCGAGTCTGACCGGTATCTCACCAAGAAGACCAGCCTGGACCTGAGCGCCTACGCCGGTGATGAAGTAACCCTGTCCTGGGAGCAGGACGAGAGTGGATGGCTGGAGAGTGATGACCGGTTGTATTTCTCTTTGTCGTCTGACGGTGGTAATACCTGGAGCAGCAATATCGAGGTCTTTCGTGATGACAATCCCCCGGCCAGCTTCAGCTATACAATCCCGGCAATGTACCTGACGGCGGACTTCAAGTTGCGGTTCTACCTTTACGGCTTTGCTGACATCGGAGAGTATTGCTCCCTGGACAATATGACCATCTTCGCCACGTCTAATGCCTTTTTGGACCCCTGCAATAACTTGAATAACTGGGATGCCGGCGCTGACTGGAGTGTTTCTTCCGGGGAGTTCGAGGGGCACCACGTTGGTAGTGAGTCTGACCGGTATCTCACTATGCAGTCCAGCTTGGACCTGAGCGGCTACTCCAGTGGAGAGCTGGCAGTCGGCTGGGAGCAGCGTGAAAACGGGTCGTTGGAATCCGATGACCGGCTCTACTTCGCTTTCTCTGCCGATGGTGGTAGTACCTGGAGTAGTAGTTATCAAGCTTTTAGAGATGATAACCCGCCGGCTGATTTCAGTGAGGTCATTCCGGATGAGTATTTGACAGCTGACTTTAAAATACGGTTCTACCTCTACGGCTTTGCTGGCAGTGGAGAATATTGTTACCTTGATGATATCGCTGTCTACGAACGTGCTCTGCCAGCCGCCGATACTACGGCTATTTTCAAGATAGATGGCGTCCAGGTCTACCTTGATGGGGCGACTCCCATGCAGGGTGCCGGGGAGCTGGTTGCAGACTCATCGCAGGTAATCGACAACATGCACTATGGCAATCCTCACGGCTATTCCTATGCTAGCTTCAAGGACGTCACCGAACTGGTTCGGGAATACTCTGCCGAGGGTGATGGTGGAAAACACCCGGGCAACGGGACCTACACTGTGGGTGGGGTGGATGCCGATATTGAGGACGAGTGGGCTTATGCCGGGTGGTCATTGGTAATCATCTACACTAGTCCCGAGACTCAGGGGCACCAGTTGTACCTCTATGATAATTTCCTCTACTGTAATCACGATGAAAATCTAGACTTTGATGGTGACGGCGAGGAGGGGGGTCTTCTGAGTGGTTTCCTGGTACCAGCACCGATTACAGGCGAGGTCAATGCAGCAACCATGTCATGTTTCGTTACCGAAGGCGATGATTATTACGATGGCGATTATATTGCTCTTAACGGCCAGAAACTCTGGGATGGTACTGAGGCTGAGAGTCTTGAAGATGTCTGGAACGGCCAGTCTCTCGGTATGACTGCCGATGGTGTGGATGTTGATACCTTTTATATTACCTGGGCAAGCGGGCTGCTGGCGACAGGTGATACCTCAGCCCAGATAGACATACAAACTGATATGGATATCTGGAATCTGGTTTATATCATCCTGTCATTTCGTAGTGAAATCACCACCAGTGATGCTATCAGCTACTCCATTGGCTATGTCTCAGGGTCTTAGCAAATGGCCGTTCTGGTATGACAGGACGGCCAGCACAGTGCGTCTTTGCCTCTGGACGCGAGACAAGACACATACTATCCCTTTGGAAATCCGGGATTATTGGCCGAATTTTTCAGAAGTACCATGAGGGTGTGGCGTCAGGAGGTCGGACTACCACACCCTCGTCTGGTTTGGGCGAGAAGCGTGCTTCTGTTTAGGCCCCGGTAATATTGAAGCAGGTATGGAGGGGTTTAACTGCTGCCTGCCCGGACAGGCGTTTTTTTACGCTCTGTTTCTTTGTATGCTTCTTTGTCGGGCACGCCCCTGATATCAGTGAGTATCTCCATGATGTCTTCGCGATGGAAACGTCGGTCGCGGCGGGGTCCCACGCGGCAAGATCTTAAAAAGCCACGATTGCTCCATCTTCTGGCCGTGTTGATGTGTATGTGGAGCATACGGGCTACTTCGCTGGTCGTCAGCAGGTTCCCGTTACTTTTTCGAGTTCTCATTAATATTACTCCTCCATCCTTTAAGTGTACTATTAACACCACAGGTTACCTTAGTCAGCGCCGTACTGCATCACCTGAAGGAGGTAAATCTCCTGGTAAGTTTTGACCATGTGAAAATAGGTAGGTTGACATATCTTACTAGGTCATTAGAATTACAGTCGTTGGTGCTGTGGTAGTATATAGCTGGTGAGCTGGTGGCTTAATGGATAGAGAGAGATTTCAGGAACTGGTGGTCAGGGCGGTCAACGAGTTGCCCGAGGAGTTCCTGTCGCAGATGCACAACCTGGACATTGTCGTTGAGGACCGTCCCACTATCAGCCAGCGACGAAAAGCAGGACTGGGTTCTGGGTATACCCTGCTCGGCCTCTACGAAGGTGTGCCGCAGACCCGGCGTGGTCGTGGGTACGGGATGGTTCTTCCGGATAAAATAACCATATTCCAGGGGCCGATTGAAGCCCGTTGCCGTTCTGAGGATGAGATTGAGGCTGAGGTGAGACGGGTGGTCAGGCACGAGATAGCCCATCATTTCGGGATAAGCGATACCAGATTGAGGGAGCTTGAGCAAGGTGAGGACTGAAGAGGAGTTAAAGAGGGGCGCAGCCCCTTGTACCATAACTTTCCCTTCCCCATTGGGGAAGGGAACTAAGGGGATGGGGCCACCACTGCCAGAAGGGTATGTGAGTTAGAAAATCGAGGCACGCTAGTAGCGTAAAGCTGCATAAGTGATTGCCACCACCATGTGTGAGTGTTATACTTTGGCAGAAGTTGGCAGGAAGGAAGGAGCCACGTGAAAAGGGCCGATGGTCGTGCTTATGACGAGTTGAGGCCAGTACGTATCACACCGGGGTATCAGAGTTTTGCCGAAGGCTCGGCGCTGATAGAGCAGGGAAAGACACGGGTGCTCTGCTCCGCCACTATTGAAGACAGGGTGCCGGCTTTTCTCAAAGGTTCGGGTACCGGCTGGATTACCGCCGAGTATTCGATGTTACCGCGGGCAACGTTGACACGTTCCGCCCGTGATATCTCTGTGGGCAGGATAGCCGGACGGAGCCAGGAAATACAGAGGCTTATCGGGCGCTCAATGAGAGCGGCGGTAGACTTGGCGGTGCTGGGTGAACGCAGCCTGATAATTGACTGCGATGTGCTCCAGGCTGACGGTGGTACCAGGACGGCGGCTATCACTGGTGGTTATGTTGCTCTGCACCAGGCGCTGGAGACCGCCGCCGGCATGGGGATGATACCATCACTGCCACTGCGGTGCGCTGTCGCGGCCACCAGTGTTGGCGTGGCGCACCAACAGCGTCTCCTCGACCTGTGTTACGATGAGGACTTCAATGCCGAGGTCGATTTCAACG
>SMTZ1_10007357_pt1 | contig 14795 bp, 11 predicted proteins | sample DeeMarSWOR136_30_FD_25667 | JGI IMG/M metagenome (IMG submission 25667)
AAGCAGAAAAAAAAGGTATAATTGCCGGCCATATAGTTTCAACAAATGACAGGGAAATAGCATCAACAGCCAAAAGTATTGGAGGAAATGTACCTTTCCTAAGACCGGAGAGCCTGGCCACTGACGATTCACCGGTTATAGGTGCCATAATACACACGGTAGAGTGGTGGGAACAACAGTATAACGATGCAGTTCACAGCATTTTGTTACTGCAACCAACAAACCCCTTAACTTCCATAGAAGACGTAGATAATTCAGTAAGATACTACCTTGACAGTCAACCTGAAGCCGAATGCTTGATTTCCATCTGCGATGCTCAGCACGTTAGACTTCCCACTCTTTATTACAAAAAAGGGAGGTATCTGGAGGGGGTGCTAAAACAAGTCGATCCGGTCATTAAAAGGCAGGATTTGGAAAAATTATATTGGCGCAACGGTGCGATTTATATTACCCGTCGGGACTTATTGCTGAAAGAAAACAAAATCATCAACGAAGAGCCCATTTTTTATGATATGCCAAGATTGCGCTCTGTTGCAATAGATGATATGTTTGATTGGAACATTGCAGAATATCTTATGACACACAAAAAAGACAGTTTATAGTTCTTGAATCGCAAAATGATCCTAAATCAGAGTTTTATGATTTCGAATTAAGTAATTTATTTGATAGTAGAATTAGTCCTAGCTACCAATATCACTCGATCTTTACCCTGAAATCAAAATAATTAAGGTTTGAAATGTATACAAGAGAAGAAATTGAAAAAAGAATAGAAAAGCTGGGGGAAGAGCAGCCATGGAATCACAAAATAGAACTTCCGTATGGGATTCAAACTGTTGAGTCAAAACAGATTTCGCACGGCAAAAACACGATAAAATGGTCCCGCGTTGAAGGATATATCAACCAGATTGATGTAAAGGACAAACGGGTTCTTGATGTTGGGTGCAATGAAGGTTTTTTTAGTATGAAGTTGGAGAAATTAGGTGCTAAAGAGGTGGTTGGTCTTGATGCGGACGAATTTAGAATAAAAAAAGCAAAGTATGTATCTGAAGTTTTAGGAACTTCCAATATCAGCTATGAAGTTGTTGATATATTCGACAAAAGCATAGAAAAGTACGGTCATTTTGACTTTGTGCTTTGCCTGGGGTTTTTACATAGAGTTGCTTATCCCTATAAGGCCATTCAGCAATTAGCCAAAATATCCGACACGATTCTTTTCGAATGGAAGTCTTTGAAAGAAGGCAACTTCGATTCGTCTGTAATGAAGTTCTGTGGTGGTGTGAGCAAGGATTCCAATAAATACAGCGGTCTATATTGGCTGCCATCCGTTCGATGTGTGGCGGACATGTTGAAAGCTTCAGGTTTTGTACATAATCTTGTAATAGATGATTCTGCCTGGCGTAGAGCTATAATTATCTCTTCTCGCGTTGATAATGGCGTATTTAAAAACAAAGACCTAATAAGTATCAATAAATTCATCCTGTTAAAGAAAACGACTCGAAGCTACCTGGGAAGTATATTCAGGACATTGAGAGATGATAGAATAAAATGGCTGTAGATTTTAAGAGGTCTTTTAAGAAATGCCCGCCTTTTTATCATGGAATAAAGTCAGTGTATATTTATCTGAACAGGCGTAGCCGATTATGCGAGGTTCCCATAGATATATGTACTAACCCTATGGGATTTTCATTTGCAACGGACGGATGGAATCATCTAATTGAGCAATTGAGGGAGTTCGACAGAGAAGGAAATTTGCGGGTCAAAGATTCTGTTCTGTATAAATTTCACCAGCAGTATCAGCCAGAAGACATGTCTGAGATTACCTCTTCCGCTGGCTTTCACGTTGCCTTTAAGCCCGGGCTATCAATCTATCCCTGGGGCTCTTTTAATATAGAAAAAAGCAACTACGGCGGTGTCGTAAAAGATGCAGGGCGTTCCCGTTTTTACGGGCCTTCCACTTTGAGACTTGTGGAAAACGACTTTTACAATCTACAAAATCTTTACAAAAATATGAAGGTTCGTGGATACAGGCCGTGGTACTTTAAGAATTCATTTATTGGAGGAGTTTTTCTGGAAAAGGAAGATGGAAAGAAAAAATTTGTGGTCCTACAAGGAAATCACAGAACCGCTATCCTGTCACATTTGGGGCATAAGAAGATATTGGTCAGATATCTTTCTGGCTATTATAAATGCATCCGCGAAAAAGATATGAACAACTGGTTTTATGTTAAATCCGGTCGGTGCAGTACTCAAGATGCTATTGCTTACTTTGATAGTTTCTTTAAGCTGAGCGGTGTAGAAAGAGTAAGTAAAATGGAACTTTTGGAAGAGAGAAATTCCAATGTTAATAGATTTAAGGAGCGGATCTGAGGGGCTAAATGAGGCCGTTGGAATTCAGCATCATAATCTGAATGGAGATGGAAGTTTTTTTGGTCTAATCAGGTCTCCATATCATCATGAAATACCCGTTGATGCAACCGGAAAATTTAGCACCAATATCCGGGATTATGCCAATTATTACGTTAATGATTCTGTTTGCATTATGGACAACGCCAGCCAAAGATTCTCCATTGCGCGAGATTGGCCGGGGAATACAATGTTGTATTATTGGTTCGGTGCTGCTAAAAATTGCAATCGCTTGGTCGTTTCCGATGACATCAGAGTATTTCCGCAGAGGATTGCCAACCTTGGTATTTCAAAGCATGGTATCAGGATGTATTTTGAGAATCCTAATCACTTACACTCATATACTATCTATGAGCGTGTCGAAATCCTTCCTCCGGGCTTCTACCTCGACTTTGACTTAGCAAACGGCGGCTTATCGGTCAAACCGTGGTTTCAATTCAAGCACAATATTACGGTCAAGAGTTATAAGCAAGCCGTGGACCTCTTTCGTGCCGCAATTGATGACTCTATCCAAAGACTTGTATCAAAAGATGACACAATTGCTCTTATGTTTTCAGGCGGTTCTGATTCAGCTTTGCTTTTAGATCGATTGGTTAGTCTTGGCTTTAGAAACGTTTCGATTTTCAATGTTGCTGTTGGGGGACGTGTTACCGAATCCGAAAGGGCCAAGAGAGTAGCAGATTATTATGATGTAAACTTGGAATGCATTGAAGTTTCTCCTAAGCAGGCATTTAAAGACTGGCTGGACATAACCGACAAAATCTACATGGGGCCCAGAGTTTCAAGGATTAACGGCTGGTCTGCGGCATTAGCTTCTTTATACAAAAAACTACATGAGCAATTTGACGGTAAACCTATTAAAGTAATGTGGGGATTTGTACATCCTTTTCATGCACCTTATGTGAGAGTTGAACGAATGCCTTTTATTTTTATGGCTTATAGCCTTTTAAGATTGTTTCCAACAACAGATGGTAAGGTGCTTAATCGATTTGGACATTTCGCACTTCAACTTCTGTCGAAGAACAACTATATCAACAAGAGAAAGATCACACAAAGTCAGTTACCAGCAATTGAAAGTGTAATTGCGGATTGCTTCGATCATCTTGTTCATCCTGATGAACTGGTTAATCTTAAATTAATCCTCGGGTATACCCGGATGAAGGAATGGACAATGCATCGATTTCGCACTATACCCAATCTTTATTATGCCGAAGCCCGCAACATATTCCCTTTTTACGATAGACGCTTTCAGGAAACCACTGTAACAATGTCGCTTAGATCTCGTTTTGGAGGTTTTATGAAGTGGCTTAAGATGTCTTCGACCGAATCACGCAAGAATCTTACAATTCAAGCGGTAGAAAAAGATGTGCCTCGCAGGTTTTTTTTAGGTGGTAATTATGAATCTCGTCCGGACTGGCGAAAACTATATGAGAACAAGGCCTGCTATTCGGCAATCATTGAGTTTCTATCACAGCCTAAATTTAAGAAGCTTATCGAGTATCTTACCGAACAGAATTTATTGACGCTGCCTGGTTCTTACGATGAGTTTCTTCACTTAAATTGGGAGAAGGTGTATGAATTATCAGGAGCTGTGATACTGTTAGCACATTTGGACCCCGACAAAATAGACTTAAGCTCATTGCATTAAACAGCAAGGCCAACTCAATGGTATTTTGTTAAATTGCGGTGTGAGAACGCAGGGGACAAGTGAAATTTGAATATTCGTAAGCAACTTCTTCGTAATACTATTGTCGGATGGTGCGAGATGGTACTGCGTCTCAGTGTTGCTATAGCTATCACGCCTATCCTATTAAGCCGTCTCGGGAAAGAGGGATGCGGTATTTGGTTACTTGTAGGACAAGTCATAAGATATCTTTCTATGACAGATTTGGGAGTAGCGAGCAGTATCGCCAGATTAGTCGCCAAGTACAACGCCCGACATGATCATGAGGGTGTATCTCGTGTTCTCAGCTCTGCCATATTTCTATTCTTATTTTCTTCAATTGCAATAGCTGTTTGCACCGTAATTATCTGGCCACATTTTGCCTCATTTTTCGATTTGAGCGAGAAGTATCACAGTATTGCCGGTGGGCTTGTTTTGCTGACAGGGCTTGCGCTGGCAGTAACTTTCCCATTGAGAATAGGCAATGGAATATTACTTGGCATACATCGTTTTGACCTGATGTATTTTCTCAGAGCCACAGGCCCGATTTTGCGGCTCGTACTCATAGGTATTTTCTTTGGCTGGCTGCGTTATGATAGTCTGCTGTTATTAGCAGTGCTTAATATAGTGTTCACCACTATCCCACCACTGCTTATGTGTAAGGCTGCTTATAAGAATTTCGCAGGCAACATAAGGCTGAGGTATCAGTATATATCGGCTTCAAGTCTAAGAGAGATATGGTCATTGAGTCTGAGCGCTGTTGTGCTTGTTTTAGCAGCCTTACTGCTGAGTCAGGGACAGGTGATCTGTGTAGGGAAGATCATTAATGCTGAAGCTGTGGTGCTGTATGGCATCCCTGTTACATTACTCGGTTTCGCAATCAGGTGCATATCTTATGTAATAGGAGCCTTTCGGCCGCTGGCAAGCCATATGCATGCTTTGAACGAAAACAAACGCTTAAAGAAGTTGAACATCGAAGGTACAAAGATTGCATTTACCATCAGCCTTTTCATTGCCGTGATGGCTACATCATTTGGCCACTCTTTTTTGAAAATATGGTTGCCTTCGCAAACTTTATCCACACAAGATTTCAGGGTGATGGCTAATGTTTTAACCATAATGGTAATTGGATTTGCTATTGGGGCACCTCAAAATGTTACCGATAAGATGCTTTCTGGAACAGATAAACACTGGTTTGTGGCGGCTGTGTCTTTAGCAGCAAGCATCACGGGGCTTGTTGTTGGCATTTTACTTATGGGAAGTATGAATATGGGCCTTTACGGTATGGCATTGGGATGGGCAAGTGTTTTTTTTATTAAAGGGATTCTAATTTTCCCAATGAGTATTTGTCGAAGTCTCAAAATAAGGCTTTTTTCCTATATTAGGCAAGTATATCTGCCGCCGTTAGCTTCAATCACTATATTAATAATAGTTGTTTATTTTGTTAGGTATTTTTTTGAGGTGGCATCGCTTTTAACATTATTGTGTTCAATGGCCTTTTGCATGGCAGTTTATTCAATTGTCGTCTATTTTATTTGCTTTGACAAAAACCAAAGGGCATACGTTTGGAATACAACCACCGGAATTAAAGCATTGCTTCTTAAAGATTGAAAAATGAGTAATTACTGTGATGCGTTAAAATCTAACGTATTGAACTGGCTGGAAACATCAAAGATCTCTGGAAGCTGCTGCAGATATCGGTTTAGTGCATTTACTGACGACACTATTTTTTGTACCTGTTTTGCCTTATTTATTCTGGGTCTATTCAAGGAAACGAAACAATTCAGCGACAACGAAAGAAAACAATGGAAATCATATATCCAAGGCTTTCAAAACGAGAGGTACGGCTATTTTGAACCTAAGAAATACTACAACAGGGACAAAGAACGCAATCGTTATCAACTAACCTGCTTTTGCTTGAGTGCGTTGGGAATACTGGGCGCAGAACCAAGATTTCCGCTGAATTTTCTTGCGAAGTGGCAAACTGCGGATGATGTAAAAAGATATTTGTGCGAAAATGGCTGTCATCTTGGAAAAAGAGGTTCCGGCAAGAAAGCAATGTTCTTGGCGATATTCCTGATATATGAATATGAAAGGACGGGGGAAAGTCATTTTCTTGATAAAATAAATGCATGGTTTGAATTTCATGACAAAACACAGAACTCAAATGGTTTTTGGGGCAATAACGGCAGATCACATTTCTTCCACGGCTTGCAAAATGGCTTTCATCAGTTACTGGTGTATTTTTACTGGAATAGATCGATAAACAAACTGGATAAAATAGTGGATGTGGCCTTGAAGATACAGGACAGGGAGGGTTATTTTTCTCCTGTTCCAGGTGGTGAAGCGTGCCACGATTACGATGCGATTCATATATTGGCTAATGCTCACAATGTTTTAGATTATAAACGGAGGGAAATAGCCCAAAGTCTGGAAAGAGCGTTTGTCGCTTTACTTCAAAATCAGAACGATGATGGAGGTTTTTGTCAATCAAAAGAAAAGCCGAATAGCATAATTGATTTGATGAAGTCTGTACCTTTTTGTGTATATGGCACAACCCCATATATTTGGTACTATAGGCTTAGAAGAGTTACCGGAACAGTTGTGAAAAAAGATGCCGCTATCCACACCGGATGGACGCAAAAAAAAAGAAAGTGGCACGAGAGCAACTTGTGGGACACCTGGTTCCGGTGTTTAGCGTTGGCAGAGATCGCAAATACAATTGATTTGAGAAACGATGTGGGGCTGAAAAAGACTAATTTTCACAAAATCATAGGTTTGGGATACTTCAAAAATCAACATTAATTAAGCTCTTTGCAATACAGCTCTATGAAACTGCTATACCTGCATCATGTTCCCTTAAATGAAGATATGGCAAACATAATCCAGGTTCTTCAGATGTGTTATGCCTTTCAGCAAATAGGAGTAGATGTTACATTAGCGGTTCCGACAAACTCTGAAAATATGTCAGAAACGGAGATGCGTAGAATCGTATATGAGAAAATAGGAACATTCGCTACTTTTAAAATAAGACGCTTCCATCACTTCAGGATTCGAGGAAGGCTTAGAGCTGCAGGAGCATATTGGGGGGCAAAATCATTCATCAAACATCACCCAAATTTCGAATATTGTTTTTCAAGATCACCTCTAATAGCGCATTTGGCTATAAACGCAGGTATGAAGACAATTTATGAATTACACGGAATTACTATTAATGCCAAATCAAAATTATTGGATTCCTTCTATCATCAGCTCCTGCTTCGCGATGCTCGATCTTCAAATATGGTGTTGTTTATAGCGATCAGCCACGCATTAGCCAAGCTTTGGAATAAGAAGGGGATCCCTGCCCACAAGACCCTGGTTTTACATGATGGCTTTCCGGCCGATGATTACGAAACAATGATACCCCAGAGCATAGCGCGTAAGATTCTGGGAATCAGATCAGATAATAAAATTGTCGCATATTCCGGCAGTCTTTATAAAGACAGAGGGATAGAATCTATCCTAAGACTTGCAAAGACATTTCCTGATGCCAATTTTTATATCATCGGTGGCCCGGAAGAAAATAAACAATTTTATAAGGTTATGTCAGCCCGGCTAGAATTAAGCAATGTTTTCTTCACCGGGCATATCCCACCTTACCAAGTAAAAAACTATCTTTTTGCAGCTGATGTTTTACTCATGCTATATACCAAAAGAACGTCCACGATTAACATATGTTCCCCACTCAAAGCATTTGAATATATGGCAGCAGGCAGGATCATTGTCGGCCAAGCCTTTCCCACAATCAAAGAAATTTTTACAGATGAACAGAATGCCCTGCTATCAAAACCTGACTCATATGGTGAACTGGAAAAACAATTACAAAAAGCTCTTCTGTTGCAATACCCAAACGAATTAGCCGACAGCGCCAGAAAACTTGCATTTGAAAAGTATTCGTGGCACAAAAGAACGCAACATATTCTAAATATTTTAAAGATAACCAATACACGGCGAATTGAAAGACAGCCATTATATGTTAATTAAAATCACACTATTAATGATTCCTGTTTTTAGTTTTGTAGTATTTATACTTCGCTCAAATTTATTTGCGATAGTAATAGTATTTACGATGGCATTTAGTCAGGGAATTTTTGGCCTTTTTGGTATTCCCTCTATAGTACCAAGGCTAATTGCGGAGTTGTCTATCATAGTGTTACTGGCAAAATCACTCTTTTTAAAACCGACAAACACCAAGAAGCTCGTGTCGTTCGGTTTGCTACCTATGACAGGACTTTTTCTTGTTACTGTGTTTTCATTTTACATAAATAACATGCCAATCCTTAATTTCGTGCTGTTTTTTCGTCATATGTTCATTTTCTACTTTTTCTTACTAGCACTGCTTAACTTGAAAATATCACAAAGAACAGTTTCCATAATTAACAGGTATTTAGTTTTTTTGTTTCTGATTCAAATTTTAGCCAACCTCATAAAATTTGCAGTCGTAGGACAAACAGAAGGATACGGCATAGGTACAATGTCGGTACATGGGGGTTCGCTTACGACTACCTTTGCATTATCTGCCATCGCATTCAGTTTTGCATTTTATCTGTTTAAAAAAGACAAGAGGTATATTATTTTTATGATCGGTTTTTTTATTTTTGCCTTAATCGGAAATAAACGAGCAATTGCTTTTTACATACCCATACTGATACCAACGATAGTATATTGTTATTCGAAACGTCAAAAAAACAACAAGCTGTTATTTATAAGATCGCTTAATGCCAAAGTCATATTCTTGGTAATAGTGTTTTCCTGGCTGGGTATATACTGTACTTCCAGGGCAATTACATCACTTAATCCGGACAATAAATTTGGAGGGAAGTTTGACATTAAATATCTTAAAGACAAGGTCACAACATATACCGTGCGAACTTCGAGCACAGGAGTACAACTAGGCCGTTGGGGCGCAACTGTCCAATGCTATCGATCGCTTAAAAGGGCAGGACTGAACCAGTTATTATTCGGATTTGGCGCAGGCAAAATGGTTACATCCTCAATTCTTAGCCCCCAGAGCCTAACCGAGATAGGCACTGTGCAGTTCGATATTGGCTATGGTTTCACCGGCTTTGTATGGGTGATTCTTCAAGTGGGTCTGTTAGGAGTAGGTTTCTTGGTTTATTTTTATTTTACCATGTTTAAGCATGCTTATAAATTGTACCAAAACAGTACAGATCAGAATTATAAGGCTATCGGCTTAGGTTTTTTAGGCATTAATATGGTTTTTTCCCTTGATTTCTTTACATACTCCAAAACTACTCTTACCTCAGGTGTTCTGACACCTGTCTATTTTTACACCGCCTTTATAATTTTCAAAAGTTTCATACCTAAAACTCAAACAGTTCAGAGAAAAACAAATAGCCACAATGCTGAAGATTTTATACATAGTATCGACATTAAAACGCACGGGTCCGACTAATCAACTTTATAATATTATTAAGTATCTGGACCCTAAGCTGTTTTCACCAAGTATTTTAACACTTTCGCCCGAATCAGAAGATTCAATGTTAGAATCTTACAATACGCTTGGTGTGCGTATTAGCTCCTTGGGGTTGTCGCGATTGCAGGGATTGATTAAAGGCGCACGAAAGCTGAGAGAATATGTCAAAGAGATTGGTCCGGATTTGATCCACACACAAGGTATTCGTGCAGACATACTATCAGCGTATCATCTTAAAAAAACAAAGCGTGTGGCAACGTTGCGTAATTATCCATACCAAGACTATATTATGAAATTCGGAAAATTGCGGGGAGTTTATATGGCACACAAACATTTACGTGCCCTGCAACAAATAGATTGTCCTGTTGTTTGTTCACAAAGTAATTTCAGACTATTGTCCGATAAACACGGCCTCAAATTTAAGGTTATCCAAAATGGTGTCGATGGAGCATTTTTTTCAGTTTATTCTATTGAAGAAAAAAATAATATACGCAAAAAACTCGGTTTGTCTATTCAAGGTAAAATATTTATTTCCGTAGGAGCTTTGATAGCGCGAAAAGATCCAATAACTCTAATTAAAGCTTTTTTTACGGGCGGTGTGGACGGGGAGAATATTCTTATTATGGTTGGTGACGGCCAATTACGCCCAAAATGCCATAAAGCTGTTAAGGGAAGAACGAATGTTCATTTCATGGGCCAGATAAGTAATGTAAATGAATATCTTAGAGCAGCAGATTACTTTGTTTCGACATCCACTTCCGAAGGCCTTCCCAACGCGGTGCTGGAGGCATTGAGCGTGGGTTTGCCCGTATGCTTGTCTGATATTGAGCCCCATAGGGAAATCTTGAATTGTGAACAAGGAGCCGGCAAGTTGGCGTCGGTTGGAGACATAAAAGAATTTTCGGATGGAATAAAAGCATTGACTAAAAACAATTATGCGCACGCCTCAAGAGCAGCCGTAAGTATCGCGCATAATCATTTTAATGCACAGAAGATGTCAGTAAAATATCAGGATTTATACGAAGGCTTGATGTAAAGGACAGCTCTCTACTAAGAATGAGAAATTCATTCAAGATACCAAGGAAAAGCAAGTGATATCGATCTTATTAATTCGCCCTGATTTACCAAAAGATTACCCTATGGGCAAGTTGCCTCCATTTCTTCCATTGGGGTTAGGTATGTTAGCTGGTGTTTTAAAGAAAGCAAATTATCATGTAGAAATTCTGGATAACTATCTTTATGAAAAAACACCGGAAGAAATCCTGGAAGATGTCAGGTCTATCAAGCCGGATTTAATTGGCATTACTGTTAGTGTCGCCACCTGTTTAACTACTGCGAGTATTATTTCTGTATTGAAACAGGAAAATATTCCGCTTGTAGTTGGTGGGCCTCAAGTCACAGTTGATTCAGTTGGTACCATGAAACGTTTAAATTCTGACATTGGTGTAGTTGGCGAAGGGGAAAATGGAACTAATAAAAATGGAGAGTATCATTCAACACCAAACAGGGCATTTATGAAAAATTTAGACACTTTACCTTTTATTCCGATGTCTCTTTTTCCTTATAAAAAATATCAACAGAATACTCCGGAACTTAAAGACAGCCCCTTAGGCTGGATGAGTACCAGTCGTGGCTGCCCTTGGAATTGTAGTTTTTGTTCAAATATTCATGTGTGGGGACGACAGTATCGGTGTATGGGGCCAAAGAGAGTAGTTGATGAGATGGAGTACCTATCCAATAATTATGAAGTGAGGGCTGTTAATTTTAGAGAAGATAATTTTACAGTAAACAGAAAAAGGGTGATAGAAATTTGTTCATTGCTCAATGAAAGAAATCTTCAGATAGAATGGATGTGTGAAAGTCGTGTGGATATTGTTGATGAGGAATTGTTGACTATGATGAAAAATGCGGGGTGTGGTGCAATATATTTCGGTGTGGAAAGCGGTTCACAAAGGGTTTTGGATATCCTTAGAAAAGAAATAACATTGGAGAAAACTGAGAAAGCCTTGGAACTGTGCAAAGAAACCGGAATTAGAACCGTCGCTTCTATAATGCTTGGGATTCCACAACAAACCATAGAAGAAAACTATGAAAGCTTGAGATTCATAAAAAAATTAGATCCCGATATTGTTTATTTCAACACTTTTATGGGTTTTCCGGGCACTGAATTGTACGACTATATAATAAAACACCGTCTAATTTACAAGACGTGGGGAGATATAGTTCTACCAAACAGTGAATGTTTGACTTGGCCTGAAAAAGTAAAACTAAAACAAAAAGCGGAATTATTATATAACATTTCCCCTAAAATACTTCTTAGGCACATAAAAAGAATAGGGCTTATGCGAACCTGGAGGAAGGGTGTTTTAACCATTAAAAGATACATACCGTCGAGAAGTAGCTTTTGAAGACCGAATCTGATCATGTGCCACAAAACTACGATAGAGCCAAGATTGTCAGTATTAATGAGCGTCTATAACGGTGACAACTCTGAGTATTTGAATGTTGCTATTGAAAGCATCATAACACAAACAAGGCTGCCGGATGAAATTGTATTAGTTGAGGATGGACCTGTTCAAGGGCAGCTCTCTGATGTCATCCACCAATGGCAGCAGAAGCAACCTAGATTTTTCAAGGTCGTGTCGTTACCAGAAAACTGTGGTTTAGGAGTTGCCCTTCAAGAAGGATTAAAGACCTGTTCTTACGATGTAGTAGCTCGCATGGATGCTGATGATATCAGCTGTCCGACCAGATTTGAAAAGCAATTACAATTTCTGGAGGATAACCCCGACGTAGCTGCTGTCAGTTCATGGATGGCATGTTTTGAAGACGATCCTGACGATATCGTTTTTATCCGACAGATGCCACAGAAACACAGAGACATTAAGAGGATTGCAAGGTTCCGCAATCCAATATGTCATCCTCCGATTATGTTTCGCCGTTCTGCTGTAGAAGACGCCGGTGGATATAATGAATGGCAACGCAATCAGGATTATCATTTATGGGCTCGAATGATATTAAATGGGGCAAAAATAACCTGTCTTCCGGAACCACTGTATAAGTTTAGATGTAACATCACATTCCTGAAACGTCGGACTAGTTTACAACATATGATTTCAATGATAAAACTCCAGGATGAATTTTTAAAGATAGGCTTTATCTCTTCTCCTCAATACTGCTTTAACATCGGTGTTCGAATAATAACGTATATCTTGCCTGTTACAATTACACGATTCATACGGACAAGACTGTTAAGATTGTAGGTTTGTTACCATGATAGAAATATTGCCATTCTTAGCAAATGCACTGCTGATAAACCTTGGCTTTCTCATTTTATTTTTAGGCAGATATGGTCTACTATTCCCTCAAAAATAATTTTCTGACTTGCAAAAAAGCCAAAAAAACAGAGATCAAGAACGAGATAAGGCGGTTAGTATTCCCGCCAGCTCTAATATGAAACAATATGTAGGTTATTAACAGATGAAAATACTGGTTACTGGTGGAAGTGGATTTATTGGAACCCGTCTTGTTGGCGAATTGTTAATGGCGGGTCATCACGTCACTATATTTGACAAGAATAACAGTTCCAAATTTTCTGAGCTTACAATCATCGGTGATGTCTGTGACAAGGTGGCACTGACAAAAGCTGCTGCAGGCCATGATATTATATATCATCTTGCTGCCGAGCATACAGACGACGTTCGACCTGTATTTCTATACCATGCCGTAAACGTAGTCGGAGCGAAAAATTTGGTAACAGCAGCCGAAAACGCTGGTATTAACAAAATTATATTTACAAGCTCAGTAGCCGTTTATCCGTTGAATGCCGACAGACCCGATGAGGACAGCCAGGTAGCACCTTACAATGAATACGGCAAAAGCAAATATGCCGCCGAGCAGGTTTTTGCCAAATGGGTGTCTGAAGACAAATATAGATCTCTTACAACGGTTCGGCCTTGTGTAATATTTGGTGAGGACAATAGAGGTAACGTTTACAATCTATTGTCACAGATTTGCAAAAAGAAATTTATTATGGTGGGTTCCGGCCGGAATAAAAAATCCATAGGATACGTTGGAAATATTGTGAAATTTCTAATATTTTCTTTAGATTTTGGCCCGGGCTTTAAGCTTTTCAATTATGCTGATAAACCCGACCTTACTACGAACGAACTTGTCAAAATAGTTAGAGATACTTTTGGAAGAAATGGTGATTTTTCATTGTACCTTCCGTACAGTATTGGTTTATTGGGTGGTTTTGCCCTTGACTTACTCGCGAATATTAGCGGTAAACCTTTTTCGATAAGTTATATTCGCATAAAGAAGTTCTGTGCTGATACGACAATATCAACGAGTCGCTTATTGGAAACCGGCTTCAAGCCTTCTTATACACTGAAACAAGCCCTTGAACAAACCATTAAGTCGGAGTTTCTCATTAGCAAAGATGAATGATGAAGAATTATGAGTGAAAGTTATAGAGCCGCTTCTGGTTCATACTGGAGCCAGACATTGTTGCTTGATACTTAAAACAAATCGGCACACAGAAACACGCCGGCATGTTTTGAAAGAAATTCACACCAAGTAAAACCATTTCACTCCGGAGATAAAGGCTTCGCCTTTTTTCTTTGATTACAGGGAACCGGTCTGCTAAAGGATCAGCAGGTCGGTTTTTTTACAGGTTGGGTAAATTATCAACGAGCCCCTTGCGCAAGCTGTTGCGAACATACTGGACTAACCAGCATCATAGCCGCCAGCAGAATGCACAATCTCTGTTTATTTACTTGTCAAAGAGCAAAAATGAATTAAAAGCGGAAAATTTCTACTTGAGGGATTTCAAAATTTACTAATGGACAGAGTTTTTGGTAGGGACAAGGGATACGGATTAAGAAACAAGCTCTATTGGTTCTAAACAAAGCCCTTTCCACTTATTTTTGAAGTATAAATCCACAAAAGCTGAAGATGCAAGAATTAATTTTAGGGCCAAATGTCCGGAGCCAAACCACTCGGAAGTTTTTACAAAATCGGATACTCCATCAAACGAACCTCTTGGAAATCTGTACATACCTCGTGAAAGACCTACATATTTGATGTGACCACACTTGGGCAATTCCTTTGTCATATTATCATCAATTACTTTCCCTAGAAGCTCTTGAGTAAATTTTAGCTGTTTTATAGAATTCAATGGTGCCTTCGTGTCATGATGTATGGCTGAGATCGTTTCAAAACCACTAATTCCTTCGCTTAACATTGCTT
>SMTZ1_10020938_pt1 | contig 14791 bp, 10 predicted proteins | sample DeeMarSWOR136_30_FD_25667 | JGI IMG/M metagenome (IMG submission 25667)
CTGGATAAAGAAAGCAAAAAGCTCATCGCTGACCGCTACCTCCAGAGGCAGAAAGGGAAGAAAGCACCGCGCCGCTACGAGGTTATAATCGTCCGCAAAGATGGCTCTACCAGGCATGTGGAGATCAGGTCTTCCGTCATAAGAAATACTGAAGGAAGCAGAGAAACTGTGGCTCAAATCTTTGACATCACAGAGCGCAAGCAGATGGAAGAGGCACTTCAGGAAAGCCGAGAGCGGTACAAAGCTCTGTATGACCGCTCGCTTTACTGCGTCTATGTCCATGATTTTAATGGCAATTTTCTGGATGCGAATAAAGCAGCTCTTGACCTGCTGGGATATTCTCAAGAAGAAATTCCTTCACTGAGTTTTTCATCCCTGATTGACGAAGAACAGCTCCCGGCTGCGATCAAAACCCTTGGCGAGATCGTAAGGACCGGCTATCAGAAAAAGCCGCTCATTTTAAAACTCCGGAAAAAAGATGGAACCCGGGTCTGGGTGGAAACCGAAGCATCGATCATTTACCTGGGCGACAAACCAAGCGCGATTCAGGGGATCGCCAGAGACATAACTGCCTCGGTTCGGGCTAACCAGGCTCTTCAAGAAAGCCAGGAACGATACCGAACCCTTGCTGAAAACGCTATGGATGGAATATACGTCATCAGCCCGGACGGTTTCGAGTATGTCAACCCGGCCTTTGAGAAAATATTCGGTTATAAAGCCCATGAAGTGTGCCAAAATGATTTCAATTTCCTGGACCTCATTCACCCGGATGACAGAGAGCTTGTCCTGCAAAGAGAAAACGGCAGGAAAAAAGGAAAGGAACTTCCTCCTGAATATTCATTCAGGATTCTCACCAAAAGCACTGTCCCCCTCCATGGCGAAAAAGTGAGAGTTTTAGGGATCCTCAGAGATGCAACCATAAGAAAACAGGCCGAAGAGGCTCTTCGGGACAGCGAGGAAAAATATAAGATACTGGTGCAGACCTCCCCCGATGCGGTAACTGTGACCGACTTGGAAGGCAGAATCACCTACGTGTCCAGGCAGACACTCGAGCTCCATGGTTACAGGCACGAAAAAGAACTCCTCGGAAAAAGCGCTTTTGAGCTGATCTCTCCCGTGGATCGCAAAAGAGCCATGATAAACCTTCAAAAAACTCTCAAGGAAGGTCGATTGAAAAATATGGAATACACGCTGCTCAAGAAAGACAGCACTGTTTTCACGGGCGAACTCAACTGCGCTGTGATCAAAGACGCCGAGGGCAGACCCAAAATGTTCATCGCCACCACAAGAGATATCACAGAGAGGAAAAGAGCAAAGGAGAAAATAATAGAATCAGAGGAGCGGTATAAGGACCTTGTTGAAAAAGCAGGAGTTGCCATCCTCATCGACGACAGGGAAGGGAAAGTCAAATACTGCAACAGGCAATATGCAGACATGTTTGGCTATTCTCTAGAAGAAATGAGGAAGCAGAACATCCGCTCGGTCGTTCATGCTGATGATCTGGAAAAGGTCCTGAAATACCATAAAAACCGTATTCATGGCAAAAAAGTACCTTCGAGGTATGAATGCAAGGCGATCAAGAAAGACAACTCTATTATCTTTATCGAAGTCCGTGCCGAAGCCTTAACGGATAACGGAAACATCGTCGGGACTCGCTCTTACATATGGGACATCACTGAACGCAAAAAGGTCGAAGAAGCTGTCCTGGCATCCGAAGAGAAATTCAAAACTTTGTTTAATTCCGCCGGCGATGCGATCTTCATCACTGACCTGGATGGCAATATTCTTGAGGTCAACCAGGCTGCCTGTGAACGCCTGGGATTCGAGCGAAAAAAGATCATCGACATGAGCCTGGCGGATATCGACCGGCCGAAGAAGTCCGTATCGCTGCCGGTAAAAATTGAGGAGCTGAGCCATAGAGGCCATATATTCTTCGAGACAGCCCACAAAGGGAAGAATGGAACGATTATTCCGATTGAATTGAGCAGTCGAATAATAGAATACGAAGGGAAACCTGCGGCCCTCAGTATTGCCCGTGACATTACCGAGCGCAAGATCGCCGAGGAAGAGCGGAAACAGAGCTTTGAAAGACTGCGGAGGGCCCTCGAGGAAACAGTCAACGCCCTGGCATCCGCGGTCGAGATGAGGGATCCCTACACCGCAGGCCACCAGCACAGAGTCACCAGCCTGGCCTGTGCCATAGCTGAAGAAATGGGCCTTCCGAAGGAAAGGACCGAAGGAATCCACCTGGCAGGGGTGATCCATGATGTTGGCAAGATCCGGGTGCCCGCAGAGATCCTCAGCTGGCCCGGACAGCTGACCGAGATCGATTTCAACCTGATCAAGACCCATCCTCAGGTCGGCTATGACATACTGAAGAGGATCGAGCTTCCCCACGAGGTGACAAAAATCATGCTTCAACATCATGAGAGGCTGGATGGTTCCGGCTATCCGGCTGGCCTGAAAGGAGACGAGATCCTTCTCGAGGCGAGGATCTTAGCCGTAGCGGATGTCGTGGAAGCCATGGCTTCTCACCGCCCTTACCGGGCATCTCTGGGAATTGACAGGGCCCTGGAAGAGATCTCAAAAAACAAAAACTTCAAGTTCGAATAAAAGCCGTTCAGAAGAGCCTGACCTCGAATCCGTATCTTTACCTGGAAACTTGAGTGAGGGATGGGAAGCAAACTTCCCTGCGAGGAAGGCTCTAGCTCCCCTTTTTCTTGATTGTTTTGCTCTTCTCTTTTTCGACAAAGCGCTCGAGAGCTTCGACAACTTTGGGGTCAAACTGTTTCCCTTTAAGCTCCTTGCATTTCTCCAGGGCCTTCTTGAAGGGCAAGGGCTTGTTATAAGGACGCTGGGTAGTCATGGCATCAAAGGCATCGGCCGCTCCGATGATCCGGGCGGCCAGCGGGATCTTATCTCCTTTTATTTTATCGGGGTATCCGGTGCCGTCAAAATGCTCATGATGGTGCCGCACCATGGGGAGGGCAAAATTCAAGTACTCGATGGGCTTGAGTATCTTCTCGCCGGTGAGGACGTGAGCCTGAATCGAGTGGAATTCCATAGTGGAGAGAGGGCTGTCCTTTCCGATAATGAGATCCTTGACTCCGATCTTTCCAATGTCATGGAGTTCCGCCGAGGTCTTGACCTCTTTGCATTCCGCCTCGCTCAGTCCCATCTCCTGGGCAATTCCAAGAGCATAGCGGGCCGTTCTCTGGGAATGGCCCCGTGTGTAAGGATCCTTGGCCTCGACGGTATTCAGCAGGGCAAGGATGGCCTCATGATAGGATTTCTGAATGTCCTCGTACAGTTTTGAATTCTCTATGGCCACTGCTGACTGGTTGGCCAGAGCGGAAAGAAGGGCCACATCATTGTCGTCAAAGCAATTCGGCTTTTCACGGTTATCCACATAAATCAGGCCCAAGACTTTTCCCTTGCTGACCAGAGGAGCGCACATCACAGAGCGAAGGTTCATGGTGAGAACACTCTCTGATGCGGCAAAGCGGTCGTCTTTGGCTGCGTCACTGGCTAAAATGCACACTTCTTCTTGGACCGACTTATTGACGACACTGCTGCTCATCTGGAAAGGTTGGGGAGGAATACCTGCCCTGGTCTTTATGTACTTCGGTTCAAAAGTCTTTTTGCTATCCTTAAGCAGGATACACACCCTCTGGACATCACGAAAAACGTTGAGCAGCATTCCGGCAATCTGGTCAAGCAGCTCATCGACCGTTTGAATCGAGCTGATAGCATTACCGACCTGGTAAATAGTCTCAAGATTTTTGATCAACTTCGCTGTCTGAATAGATCTTTTGGTCGAAATCTCTAGGCGTTCCTCAGCCACTGCCCCTGGAGAGGAAACAATAGCTTGAATCTGATTCGTCAGCTGATCAAGCGGGATCTTGGTGGTGATCATCGGGTCGCTCTTCTGCCAGTCGACATTGGTTGTCAGGTCATCTCCTATGACACTGAGAGCGGTATCCCCTATTTTGATCATATCACCCGGAATCAGGATTTGACGTGTGACCCGGTCGTTGTTGATGAAAGAGCCGTTCAAGCTTTCCTTGTCATAGAATATGAATGTATTGCCCTCACGAACAATTTCAGCGTGTATTCTGGACAGCTTAGGATCATTGATGATGATGTCGCAGATGGAATCGCGGCCAATGACCATCCGGGAACCGGTGAGTTCCCATTCCATATCTTTCTCTTGTCCTTCGATGCAAACGATTTTCATTGCTTTAGCTCACTCTATAGAATTGATTATACATTCCACCTGAAAGATAAGCATGCATATGGATTCTCGAGTGTCATCGATTTCCCGCCTCTTTACTCATTCCTGCCCGTGCCCCACACAGGCAATTCGTTTCCAATTCCCAGAGATGATTTATAGCACAGAAATACCACTCTGTCAAAGAGCCAACAGACTTGCAGCCGGCTTGAAACAGGCCTTGTTTGTCAATTCCCTTAAGGTTGCCGCTTTTTTCTGGCGCCTCCTCTTTTCTGTTCTCCTTCAAGAAAGAAGACGTCCTCCCCTCAATTTTGTCGCAATTTCTGCGGGAAAGGTGAATTTTGCGCCTGAAATCGCAGGAAACCGGAGTATTCGTAAAAGCGGAATCCAGAGTAACATGCGTGTTTGTGTTCAGATCCTGTAACCAAGCCCGGCAAGAATATGAAAGGCAACATTGGATAGATCGGCATGACCGCTGTGGATAGGGACCTGAACGAACGAAGCCGTCACTTTCCCCTCGAGAGACAAAAACAAGCCTCTCCACAGTTTAGCCTGTTTTCCAACTGCGGCCTGAAGGGCAATCCCTGAAAAATAGAACCCCTCCCCAAACATTCCCTTATGCTCGTCGAAGACACTTCCTCGAATCGTGCTCTCAGGATGGGTGAGAACGACACCAGCACCCAAGCGCCAGATAATTTTTCTAATATTCCAAGCCCGGTTAAGGGTGATTATATTGAATCCATCGCTGATCGAAAAACGCTGAATCTCAACAGAAGGATTGGCGAGATAGATCTTGTGATGGACAAGCTCCAGTTCCCAGGCTCGATCGTTTGACCAGCGGCTGAGTCTTAAATCATAGTAAGGGAATCCTTGGAAAGCATGCTCCTCGTACTCCGCCTTCAGGGAGATATCCGAGTATCCTTTCTGGACAACCGTCAGGTAGGTGGGCACATTCCAGGCACCACCCAAAAATCCCTCAAACATCCAATCAGACCCGAATAACGGGGCTGTCAGGAAAATAATCATGGCCAGAGCTGACAAACGGATTCTCATCTATTCTCTCTTTCTATTAAACAATTAATCATTATTAAACTGTATATTTAATTATTAATCAGAAAAGCAAGCATCTCAAGAAATTATTGGCGACTCCAGCTCTGCAGCCTCCAGTCACAGCGCTTATTGTTTCAATGAATTAATATATATGTTATATATATCTCAAGGGGATGCGAAAAACAAAGTCCTGTCTTCTGCTTGTCTTGTTTATCCCTATTCTTTGGGATCTCTGTCTATCTCAGGAAGTCACGACTGAAAATGACCAGGCAAAACTCAAGACCATTCTGAAGCAAACAGCCGAGTACTGTGAACGGTTGAAACAGATGGCATTCGATTTTGTCTGCCACGAAAACATTCAGGAAGAAAGCTATTTCTATAAAAAAACAGAGAGAATTGATCCCAGATATATAGGCACAGCAACTCCTATGAAAAAAGTAGACCTTAAGCTACAACGCAAGAGAATCAAGACGTGGATTTATGATTATCAGATGATCAAAAAGGGAGAAACACTTGAAGAAAAAAGGATACTGCTCGAAGAGAACGCCAAAGAAAAGCATGTGGAGAATGCCGAGTTGAAGATCAAAGGGTCTCAAGCGAAATTTATGGTTTACGGACCCGTGGGATTTTTAAGCCGGTACTGGCAGCAGCATTTCACCTATGAAATGATCGGCCAAGAGGAGCTAAACAGCAAGAAAGCCATAATCATCACGGCCACTCCAACGGAAGAACGGGAAGAAAATTATAATCTCGGAAAAATCTGGGTCGATGAAAAGGATTTCAGCATCCTGAAGATTGAATGGGACCCAAGGTACATCCCGGGCTTCGAGGAGAAAGTTTCTAGCGGTTCTGGTGGGATCAAAAGACATCTGTCCTGGTCAGTCTATTACGAAGTCGAAAAGAACCGCGTCCGTTTTCCAAGCAGGCAGATCATCGAAGAAATTTTAATCATAGAAGCAGGAAAAGAACGTCCTGGATACGTTGTCAACTTCATCTATGACAACTATAAATTTTTCACCGTAGAAGTCGAAGTGAAGTATGATTGATACCTTTATCTGAGGGAGGTGGCAGCGCTACGGGGATTCGAACCCCGGTCTGATGGCTGAGAACCACCTGTCCTAGGCCCCTAGACGATAGCGCCACCATCTATTCTCAAGTTTCAGCCTTTTTGTCATAGATTCAGCCATTTTCAGTCTGGTTTGGTACATATTTTGAACACATGGATAACTCAATAGATAGAAAATTGGACTTCGAATCCGTAGTTCCCAGATTTAAATCCTGAAAGGCAGGCCAGCATTCCTCCTTCTTCTTGTATCCAAATCAGCAACTCCCGATTTTTTCATTTTTTTGGTCTGATCGATTAAATTAAGCCAAAATTGGTCAAACTAAGCTGAATTTAATCTGATTTTGCTGACTGAATTACTGATCGGAAATCTAGGACAGAAATCCATCGTCTTCCCTAATCCATAAGACAGGATTTGATGACCTGCGTGAAAATAGACAATTCTAAAAATGAAATTTTCCGCATCACTTGATATTGCATTATTTATTTGATACTTATCTAGCATATAAGGAGGTTGTAATCATGAATAAAAAAATTCTAATGCTAATAATTCTCTGCTTTTTTGTCTTTTTCTCCTGTTCTGCTGAAAAAAAAGACTGGAAAAATGCAGAAAGCGAGAACACTATTGCAGCTTACGAGGCGTATTTAAAAACATATCCTCAAGGAAAATATGCGGATAGCGCAAATGCTGGAATTGAAGAACTTGTTTGGCAGAGCACTTTAAAAGACAACACGATTAACGGTTACGAGGCGTATTTAAAAACATACCCTCAAGGAAAATATGCGGATAGCGCAAATGCTGGAATTGAAGAACTTGTTTGGCAGAGCACCTTAAAAGACAACACGATTAACGGTTACGAGGCGTATTTAAAAACATACCCTCAAGGAAAATATGCGGATAATGCAAATGCTGGAATTGAAGAACTTGTTTGGCAGAGTACTTTAAAAGACAACACGATTAACGGTTACGAGGCGTATTTAAAAACATACCCTCAAGGAAAATATGCGAATAGCGCAAGTAATAAGATTAATGAAATATGGTCACAAGCAGCTTTAAATGCATCAAAGCAAACTAAAGAAGTTATATTAACGACTAAAGCGAGCAGTGGAACTCTTTCTGTTATTCCATACGGAAGGAATAAACTTATAACAATTTTTAATCCCCAAGTGTTTGTTGGTAACCGAATTAAAATGTCGTACAAATTAGAAAAGAGCATGGAAGAGAAACCTGTTTTAGTTGCGAGTTTTACTGAAGCGAATATAGCGGCTATGACTAGCCGCTATTATTATTTTGAATATCCTAATTTAAACATGAGATATGATATGTCAGAAAAAACAATCACGTTTAACCCTAATCCCGGAGATTGGGTTTTTGGCAAAACAAAAGTAAGCATTTATTTTATAACGAAGAAAGACTTGGAATCGCTATCAAAAGATGTAAGATATAAAGCAGTGAGTAATGTCATTACCTTATATTTAAATTATTAAAGTACCATTTAGATCAAAAAGGAGGAAAGCTAATGGATCAAAAATTTATGGACTTATACGACGATTACGCCAAGGGATCACTCGATCGTCGTGAATTCCTCAAAAAATTAGCTGTACTCGTAGGGAGCACGGCTGCAGCTGTTGCCCTGCTGCCTTTAATAGAGAATACATATGTCCAAGCCCAATTCGTTCCTGTGGATGATCCCCGTCTTCATGTGGAAAATATCAAATATCCCGGCGAAACTGGTGAGGTTCTTGCCCATTTGGCCAGGCCAAAAGGAGAGGCAAAACTTCCTGCTGTTATCGTCATCCACGAAAACAGAGGTCTCAACCCTCACACCGAAGACGTCGCCCGGCGCACCGCCCTGGAGGGATTTTTAGCCATAGCTCCGGATGCCCTGTCACCGCTGGGGGGAACTCCGGACGATGTCGATGAGGCCCGATCTCTGATGCGGAAGCTGGACAGCGAAACGACAATGAAAAATTATGTGGCTGCGGTCAACTACTTGAAGACACATCCTCAGTCCACAGGAAAGGTTGGATGCATGGGATTCTGTTGGGGAGGAGGGGTGACAAACCAGGTTGCCGTCAACTCTCCGGACCTCAAAGCAGCAGTTCCCTTCTACGGCAGGCAGCCAGCGCCTGAAGATGTCCCCAAGATCAAAGCCTCTCTGCTGCTCCACTACGCGGGTCTTGACGAAAATGCGGGAATCGAGCAATTTGAAGCCGCTCTCAAGAAAACATCGGTGGAATACAAGATATACATGTACGAGGGAGCCGGGCACGCGTTTTTTAACGACACAGGTTCCCGTTATAACGAGGAAGCAGCCAAACTTGCCTGGGAGCGGACCATCGCCTTCTTAAAAGAAAAGCTCAAGACCTGACATCTCATCAATACTTAACGACTACAATCTGTATTACTTGCCCAGGCAGCATTTCTTGTACTTCAACCCACTGCCGCAGGGGCACGGGTCATTTCGACCTGTTCGAGGACTCGTGCGGGTAGCCGCAACTTTTGCTTTCTGCGTTTGCTGCTCGAGGCTTTGCCGGCGCCATTGGGCGGCCACTTCTGCAACGAAAGGCCGGCAAAAGGTAAAAAAGCGCTTGTAGCCCGCACACAAATAGTTCAATCCCTCTTCGCCATCCGGCGTCCGGATGAAGCGATTTTTCGGGCACTCTCCGTTGCACATATCCCTGACCTCACAGGCCCGGCAGTAGCGGGGCAATGTTTCCTGCTTGGCCTGCCCGAATGCTCTCTGGGCCGGACTCTCCAGCAGCTCGATCAGCGGAATCTCCCGTATATTCCCGAGGCAGTGTTCAGCGTCGACGAAATGGTCGCACGAAAAGAAGTCTCCGTTGTGTTCGACGACAGGAACATCACCGCAGGTTGGCCGGAAGATACACAGTGAATGCTCCTGGTCAAAGGCTGTCCTGGCCGCTTCTTCGAAGATCTGCACTTTGATCCGCCCGATATCCTGGTCCCTCCACTCTTCGAAGATAGTGCAGAGAAAATCACCCCAAGCGTCAGCCGGCACAGTAAGCGGGCTGACTCCGCTTTCAGAGTCCGGCTGAGGCTCGACCACAGGAAGAAAAGTCACGTAAGGAGCATTGATTTGCTTGAAGAATCGGTAGACCTGGAGCGGGTACTGGACATTATGGGCGTTCACCACACACAAAATATCGCATTGGATTCGGTGCTCTTGCAAAAGTTCAAGCCCGCGCATCGTCTGCGCGAAGGTTGGCTTTTGATCCTTGGTGACGCGGTATCGGTCATGCATGTCCTGCGGGCCGTCCAGGCTCAGCCCTACGAAAAAGTCCTCTGCCTCCAAAAAACGGCACCACTCCTCATTAAGGAGGGTACCGTTGGTCTGCATGCCGTTAGCGATACGCTGGTCCGCAGGCTGATGCTTGCGCTGGAGCGCCACAATCTTGCGAAAATAATCCAATCCCAGAACAGTCGGTTCTCCTCCATGCCAGGAAAAGCGAATCACCGGCTCCGAAGAAGCATCAATATGCTGGACGATGTATTCCTCCAGAATCTCGTCTGGCATGCGGAATGACTCGCCTTTTGGATAGAGGCGCTCCTTCTTCAGGTAATAACAGTAGTGACAGTCCAGGTTGCAGATGGAACCCGCCGGCTTGACAAAAACCTGAAATTCGCGGGAAGTTTTGGCCATTGTCCGATACTCCATTTCTGGGTAGAACGCCATAAGGAACTTGACTCGATAGACCTCGTTTTTCCAGGGAAGAGTATAGGAGAATAAAGGCTAAGGGTCAAGGATAAGGGAGGCGCCCATACTTATCCAGTAGAGGAAGCATTTCTATTTCGATTAAGGTGGAAAATGTCTTAACTAATGGAGATGTGAAGAGCTGGGTCTTCTCCATCCGAAGCCTATGGAGGCGGGTGGGAGGGTCTTGGCTTGGAGGGAGGGGAACTGGCGCTTTAACAGATTGCACATTCGTTATTAAATGCCGAGGAAATGGAGAAGCTCCAGCTGAGAATTTTCAGGTTTGACAAAACTATCGGGATATTTATAATAGGGGCAATTCAAGGAAGGAGGCTCTTCATGGAACAACCCTTGATTCAGCCAAAACCGACAAGCAGTGTAATTAGCTTCGGTGAATGGTTTTTGACTCTATTCCTGACGTCTATCCCCATAGTGGGTATCGTCCTTTTATTCGTTTGGGCTTTTAGCTCGACCACGAACCCGAACAAAGCCAACTGGGCCAAGGCCGGTCTTGCCTGGGCAGCCATTGTGCTTGTCCTTTATTTGATTATTTTCGTAGTCATAATGGGAATAGTGGGAACAGCAGCTCGCTATTAGAAAATAAACGTTTCCCTTTTTCTGCTGACAGTTTTATATTCTTAGATCGAATTCTACCTCATCAGCATCTTGGCCTGGATCTCGCCTCCGTTTACCCTCCAGAGCATGGGCTGCGGCCTGTCCACTCCTTCCGTGTATTCCGGCGTGTTCTCCCAGTGATGATTGAGGATCAGGTTGTAGTCTGAAAAATGCTGCCAGCGGCGGCGCGGCATATCCGTGATCATGTGGAAGTGATTGGCGGGTATCCCGACCTTGGCCAGGCTGGAGGGAACATGCTCAAAAGTCAGAAAAGTGTGAGGCCAGGAATAATTGGAAGCATGACAGCATCTCTCCAGCAGAGAAGGTGGAAGCTCGATGCTCTGGGCTTCATCCTGGACCATAGTAAACATCCCGGAAAGGTCGGAGTAAGCGATCCTGCCAGTCATTCCTTTAATCCCTTGGGGCGAGACATAGCCCACCGAAAATCCAAGCCCCGGAAAATAGTATTCGATGGCTTTGAAAAGATACGCCTCGCGCGCATAATCTAAGGAGGCGCTCCCCGAATTGTTCCCATCTATGAAACCCCTCTCCATCCAGGGCTCATTCTTGAACGGAGCCAGATCAAGCTTGAGCTCCTGGGCATTCTTCTCTATCTCCCATGGCTCATAAACCTTCCTGAAATCCATGAAGAGAGGCGGTTGGCCTCCGGAGAGATAACAATAGGCAATCATTGTCAGAAGCCCCTGAATGTCGTTCTCCGTGGAGAAAGGGATCACCGTCTTTTTTCCCGTATGGTCTTCAGTGGAGTTGAACAGGGATTCGGCGATATCCGCAGTCGAGAGCGGGATTCCTCTTCTATCCGAGCCCCAGGCCAATTGACTCGTCCAGCCACCGGCAATGGCGTTGATGTCTTTCATGTAGTCTCTGATGATCAGATACAGGGCCAGGCCTTCATCCAGTTTTTCCTTATCCTCTTCGGATAGAGCAGGAGGCTTGATGTTCTGGGTGTAGACAGGCATTTTGGTCTCGACGATCTCTTCAGTGTTGGCAAAGATGCGGTCTTTGAACTTGACGTTCACCACCCAGTTCCTCAGGTCCTTGAGCTCCTTCGGGTCATAGCCTCCTCCCTTCTGGAGCATGTCGGCAAAAATCTTCATCGATTCCCGGGTGGACTCCAGTCCGAAGAAGCGCCTGGCCGCATGGATATGGTTCAGGGCAGTCTCCATCTGCATGGAATCGGTATCCACGGAGAGATATCTTTTTCCTTTCAAGGCGACGGAGGCCATTATGGCGTAAGCCAGATCAATGATTTCCTCCTTGGTCTTCCCGTCGAACTCGGGATTCATCCCGGTCTCCGGCATGTTGCCTATGACCATCGGGCAGAGACGTCCGGTCTGGGCGTAGGCGCCGACAAGCGCATCTATGCCTACGACTCCCGGCTTGGGCGCATTGTTTCCACCCACGCAGGCCAGAGGAGTTGTCCGGGGGAAATGGGCAGTCAGAGCGATGGCGCTTTTCCCGGGGAAAAACCAGGTGTCGGGAACGATGATCAGGGCTTCTGTCCCGGCTTCTTTCAACTCTTTTGCCCCGGAATCAGCCGTGGCCTCGCTGTCTATCAAATGAGAACAATAATATACATTGGGAGGTTTTCCATCGGGAAGCCGCAGCTTTTCTGCCAGCAAACCGGCTGTCATTTTTCCTATGTTGAACGCCCTCTTCCGGGAAGCATCATCGATCCGAGGGTCGCAGGGAACGAACACTCCCAGCGTGGGAAGGCCTGATTGTTTTTCCTTCACAAACGGCATCTTTCCTCCTCCACAGCGAAATCATTCGCTGCCAAATGGGCTCTGCTTCACTATTTTATCCTGAATTATCTATAAAATATGCCGACAGGTCTGCAGCCACCTCGACTCTTGAATAATCCAGATGACTGACTCTATATGATTCTCTCTTCGAAACTTTCATTCCTTTCGTTTCCGCCTTTCCTCCATATCGGGCTCGATATGAACCAGGACGTTAACCGGCCTGGACAATTTCTCTTGTATTTCCTGTTCAAGCTTCATCGATATCTCATGACTCTCTTTCACTGTGAGCGCAGGGTCGACCAGTACGTGACAGTCCACAATCAATTCACCCCCCAGCTTTCTTGTCCGGAGAGCATGCCAATCGGCAATATTCATCTCATTGGAGAGAACCTTCTCAATCTCCCGAATAGATTCGTTGTCAGCTGAATGTTCGGACAGCTCGAGAAGTCCTTCAAAGAAAATCTTACCCGCGACAGCGATGATCATGAAGCCAACGACGATGGCTGCCGCCTGGTCGGCATGTCCCCAGCCTAAGAGGCTAGCTATGCCGCCGATCAAGACCGCCACTGAAGAGAACGAATCGGACCGGTGATGCCAGGCATTGGCGTAGACAGCCGAGCTGTGAGTGATCCTTGAGACTTTTCGGGTTATATGGAATAAAATCTCCTTTGAGACCACAGAAACAGCGGCCACCACAAGAACCATATATCCGGGGAATCTGTGCTCATGGCGGTAGATCGAAACGCTAGCCGACCAGATAATCCCGAAGCTGACAGCAAGCAGAACCATGCCGATAAGCATCGAGGAAATGGTCTCTAGCTTGCCGTGGCCATAGGGGTGAGTCTTATCTGCGGGACGGCTGGAGAGACGCGTCCCGACCAAGACGACGAAATCCGTCGCCAGATCAGAGAATGAGTGCACTCCGTCCGCGATGAGAGCAGAAGATTTTATCAGGACCCCTGAGAAAAGCTTGAGAACCATCAAGAAAATATTGAGAAATATCCCCCAAAGAGTGACGGATCGAATCCTTTTCTCTCTCTCAGTCATGGAATGAGATGTCATTCTGTCACCTTTGGTCTCAGCTGCAGAAGTTCAAGCGTCTTCCCTATTATAGAGAAAGTCCGGGTTGATTGCTAACCTTAATTGGAAACCCAAAGCATTCTATTTTCTCAATCCAGAAGCCGGAGCATATGGTTTTATCACCACCCAACCTGAACACTTCCTTATAGCGGAATTTACGATGGATTTTATTATTTATTTGTATTATTGGGCAAAATTTTGTAAATAATGGGAACACAGTCGAAAGGTCGACCGGTATGAATTTTATGAACTCTTCTTTTTTCAAGAAATACCTTCTTCCCGGCTTCGTCTTCCAGTCAGTGGTGATCGCGGGAGGATACGGAACAGGACGGGAGCTCGTCGAGTTTTTTTTGAATTACGGCCCTCTCGGAGGCTTTCTGGGCATGCTCCTGGTCACGACGGTCATCTGGTCAATCCTGCTGGCCGTGACCTTTGAGTTTTCCCGTAAATTCCGTGCTTATGACTACCGCACTTTTTTCATGAAGCTTCTCGGCCCGGGCTGGTTTGTGTTTGAGGTGATCTACTTTATCCTGCTGCTTCTGGTGCTGGGTGTCATCGGTTCCGCGGCCGGTGCACTCCTCAAGTATAACTTCGGCCTTCCCTATATCGTGGGAGTGATGATCATGCTGGCCGCGATCGGCTTCTTGACCTTTAAGGGAAGCGGCTTGATCGAAAAATTCCTCTTCAGCTGGTCTATCCTCCTCTATGCAGTCTACGGGCTTCTTCTGGTGTTTGCTCTTATCAAATTCGGCCCCGAAATTCAGAAAAACTTCTCGAGCGCAGTTGTCCTTCCCGGTTGGCTCCTGGGCGGTTTCAAGTATGCCCTCTACAACCTGGGGATTATCCCGGCGGTCCTGTTCTGCATACATCACATCGAGACGAGAAAGGAAGCCATCTCTGCCGGTCTTCTCGGTGGTTTGATCGGCATTCTTCCCGGAGTCTTCTTCTATATCGCCGTTATCAGTCATTATCCGGACGTGCTGCCTGAAGAGGTGCCGGCGTATTACGTCTTCCAGAAGCTGGGAGCGCCATTGCTGCTCATTCTCTTTCAGATCGTCCTGTTCGGAACCCTGATCGAAACCGGCACCGGCTTCATCCATGCTGTCAATGAACGGATCCGGTCGGCTCTTGAAGCCAGAGGCAAAAAACTCCTCCCCTGGCTTAGACCGGTCGTGGCGCTGACCCTTCTTTTGATCGGCCTGGGAATATCCACCTTCGGGCTGATCAACTTGATCGCCAAAGGCTACGGAAGCATAAGCTGGGGATTCCT
>SMTZ1_10008660_pt1 | contig 14789 bp, 15 predicted proteins | sample DeeMarSWOR136_30_FD_25667 | JGI IMG/M metagenome (IMG submission 25667)
CCTCAACCATAGGGGAAGAAAAGGCTCTGACTGCCGTATGAGGCATCAAGGTCACCTTTGGCATCTTCCCTATCCTCATCAACGTCAAGTTCTTAGTAACCATTTCCATCATGCCCCCGATAGGGTCTGTCCGCTTTGTGGCTACTACCTCATACCCTCCTTCTCCCAATTTCTCGACAATTTCGATACCCGTTCTTCCAGCCCCAATCAACAGAACTCTCGGGCCACGAACCTCCTTTTCACCCGTGAAAAATTCTAAAGCTGTGATGGTATGCTGATTACTGAGTCCCGGGATGTCAGGGATATTTTGTAGAGGGCCTATTGCCCAAACAAGAAGATCTGGTCGGAGTTCTTTGACAAGGGCCGCATCTACAACCCTGTTTAGAATTACCGAAGCTACGTTCTCCTTTACAGCGCGGACCAAACTCTCTAACCCTTCTTTCATGCCCTTCTTGCCCGTAGCCCGCCAGGCAAGAGCGAATTGCCCTCCGAGATCGACTAACTTCTCGACAAGGGTAACCTGGTGACCGCGCCTGGTCATATGGAGTGCTGCACTCATACCGGCAGGGCCTCCTCCGACGACGAGAACCGTCATGGGTTGAGGTGTTAATGCCAGAGGTGGCAAACCGATCTCCGGATTCAAGTTACAGCCCAGAGGCTCTCCACTCCTTACTCGATGGAGGCACCCCTGGAGGCAGTAACCGCAATACATGATCTTTTCATCTTTCGCCTTTTTCCATTTTCCTATCAATTCCGGATCTGCAATGAGCGGCCTTCCGAGCGCAACGAGATCAGCAAGCCCTTTTTCAAAAATCTCCTGAACCCTTTCCCTTCTCCCCATCCTACCTGCTAGGATGAGCGGCAATGAAGTCTGCGCACGCAGCCAGGACAAAGCCTCTATCTGTGGTTTTTCCGGCAGACTCCCGTGGTGGAAATACCACGGAGGACTGAAGCACGCATTCCCCATACCTACGTGCAAAGCACTTATTCCCATCTCCTCTGCCAGCTTCACTAAAGGCAACAGATCCTCCTGAGATATGCCAAACTCGGGCGACATTTCATTGCCCGAAATTCTAACAATGCAGGGTATATCTGAAGCGCCATCCCTCACACTTGAGATGACTTCTCTCGCAAAGAGCAATCGGTTTTGGCCGTAACGATCATTCCTCTTATTAACTTTGCCGTTAAGAAATTGAGACAGGAGGTATCCATGCCCCGCCTGGATTTCGATCAGGTTGAAACCAACTTCTACAGCCTTTTTTGCTGCTGATTGATAGCTCGAAAGGATCGTTTCCATCTCCTCTTCGCTCAGCGGCTCCGACTCTTGGCCGCTTGCGGGGCAGATTATGACTGAGGGAGCCTTAGGTTTGGTGCCCGTCACCTTGGGATTGGCGGCTGCACCAGCATGGTTCAAGTGAAGGCAGGCAAGCCGACCTTCTTTTTGCACCACATGAACAATTTTCTTTAATTCCTTCACACTTTCGGGGAGATGGATACAAAGCTGTTTGGGATGCTCTTTGCCTGCCACGGTGACAGAGACCGGCTCCAGGATTACCACGGCGGGGCCCTCTCTGGCGATCTGGCTGTAAAATTGGAGTTGTCTGTCCGTCACCGTGCCGTCGGGATTGCCATAGGCAAGCTTAATGGGTGGAAACACGAACCGGTTCACCAGCTCGGCAGCGCCGAGTTTTAATCCTTCGAACATCCTTTCCATGGGCAACTCCTTTCTCTATTGAATTATTGATGGAGAAGGCTCTTGGTTCGTATGGGGTAAAAAGAGAGCAGCGATAAGCTCATTCAAAAAATATGGATTGACTGCCAACCTGGGTTAAAGGAAACTATTCCTCTCGTTTTCTCGATTTGGGTAAAAACACGGTAAACACTGACCCTTTCCCTGATTTACTCTCTACACTAACCTTTCCTCCATGTCCTTCCACTATGGCTTTGACTACAGCTAAGCCGAGACCATAACCTCTTCCTCTCTTTTCGCCACATCCTTGGTAAAAGGGATCAAAAATATAGGGAAGATCCTTTGGATGGATGCCGACCCCTCTGTCTGCGATCTTAACCACAATATATTGATCAGCTTGTTGGGCAGTAACAGTAATGAGGCTCCTCTCCCGTGAGTACTTCAGAGCGTTATCTAGAAGATTTGAAAATACCCTTTGCAGGTATTTGCCATCAGCTTCGATCACAGGCAACGTTTCTGTGTTGAGAAGTTCGAAGTGTATTCCCTTCTGGAAACACTTGGTCTGATAAGTTTCGCAGATCTCGATTAGCTCTTGGTGCAGAGATGTGGCAGTAAAGTTAAGGTTCAATTTGCCGGTTTGCAGACGGGAATACTCCAGAAATCCGTCAATTAGAGATTCTAATTTGCTTGCTTCGAGTCCAATAATTTTTAGATATTTTTTTTGTTTCTCTTCATCTATCTCAAAAGCACTTTGTAGGAGGCGAAGGACAAAGCCCTTAATACCGATTAGAGAGGATTTCATATCATGGGCAAACATAGAGATAAGATGGGCTTTTTCTCGCTCAAGGGCCATTGAATGAGAGATATCCACAAACGCCTCCAATCCCCCGACGAGGGCTCCATCCTCATCTAAGAGACCTGCAGCATGTTGCCTGATCGGGACGATTTCTCCAAATTTATTATGGATCGTACTCTCGGTCCGGACAACAGATTCCCGGTGATTGAGAATCGTCTTTAATGGGCAGTTGATTTTACACAATTCACTCTGCAAGATTTCCTTGCAATACCTGCCTATGGCCTCCTTTTTTGAATAACCCGTAATTTCTTCGGCGGATGAATTAAAGCCAGTTATCTTCAATTTAGGATCGACCGTCATTAAAGCTACGGGCAGACTTTCCATGGCAAATTTATAGAAGGTTAGGTCATGAACATCCCTGTTTGCTTGCGACATGTTGCCTTCCTTCACCATCTTACCTTTAAGCTTTCCCTTAGACCTTATTGCAATGCACTGACTCTATGTGACCCACCTCTTCTTGTAGCGTGCCAAGCACATCTTCCACTTCTTTCATATGATTCTTTACATTCTGAAGGTCCCTCATCTCAATCTGATCGGTCCAGACGGATTCCATGTCTTTTTCCGCCTGCCTTAATGATTCACCAAGTGCCGCGATCTTTTTCGAAAGTTCCGAAAATTTCCTGAAGTGCTCTTTCGTCTCTCCCATAGGTTTTTGCTGTCAAAAGTGTGTGTGTTTTACGGGATATGAAGTCATTAATAACTTTTCAATTTCCTCAGGAGAATCCATTTCCAAAACCTTTTTAGAGATATGAGTGGCCTTTTCTCTTGTTACCAGTCTTGCTATTTCTCTAATCTCAAGAATCGCAAAAGGGGCCACGCTGAACTCCCTAAGACCCAGGCCGAATAGCAAGGGAAAGTAAGCTGGGTCTCCCGCCATCTCCCCGCAGATGGAAACGCTTTTGCCATAGGCATTTCCAGCATCTATCACATTTTTTATCAACCATAGAATCGATGGATTGAGGGGTTGGTAAAGGTGGCTCACTAAATCATTATCCCGGTCCACGGCCAGAGTGAACTGAACCAGATCATTTGTACCGATGCTCACAAAGTCAACCTCTTTCATCAATCTCTGTGCCATGATGGCCAGGGAAGGAACTTCAACCATGACTCCGATTGGAATAGCCTCTTCAAAATCATCTTTTTGTGACGTCAACTCACCCACAACTTCTTTTACTACCCTTTTGAGCTGAGTGACCTCTTCAATGCTTGAAACCATGGGAAAGAGGATTTTCACCTTCCCATAGGCGCTAGCCCTTATGATTGCCCTTAATTGAATCTTCAACAATCCCTCTTCCTTCAAAAAGACTCTGGTGGAACGATATCCCAAGAAAGGGTTCTTCTCTGCATGGGGGATTACAAAAAACTTATCTCCTCCAAAATCGAGAGTTCGAATCGTTACCTCCCGCGGGTTCATTCTTTGGGCAACCTTTTTGTAAATATCTAACTGGTCCTCTTCAGAGAGCAGGTGTTCTCCAACAATGAAAGGAAGTTCCGTTCTGAAGAGTCCTACCCCGTCTGCTTGATAATGGATAGCAAATTCGAGATCCATCATGTTCCCAATGTTGGCCATCAGTTTGAAACGAAGACCATCCAGGGTCTCTGCCGGGGACGTAATCAGTGCCTCCAGATTTTTCCGATGAGCTTCAATCTTTTCCTGATTCCTTCGGTATTCTTGGGACACTTCCTCCGGAGGGTTAATCACGACAAAACCCAGATTTCCATCGACGATTAAAAAATCCCCCCTCTCGATGCGGGACAGCAACCCTCCTATTCCTAAGACTGCCGGAATTCCCATCGATCGTGCGAGGATGGCGGCATGGGATTCCTTTCCCCCTTGTTCTGTAATAATGTTCTGTAATAAACGCCAATACCCGCTCTTTTTTGAATTGAACCGTATCCTTGGGTGTTAATTCAACTCCAGCTATAATCACAGCTTCCTCAAAAGGACAATCAAAATCCATGGGCCCAGACAAAGATTCAATCAATCTTTTTCCGATATCCCGAATATCCAAAATACGCTCCTTAAGATAGGTATCTTCTATTTTACAGAAGACCTCTTCGAATCTTTTTATCTGAAATAACACAGCAGCTGCCGCATTGATTCTTTCTGTGGCTATTTTTTCGATGACTTCTGATAAGAAGTGCCTATCCTCTATGATGGATAAATGGGCTGAAAATATTTCAACATCTCCATATCCTCCATATCCCAACTGCCTTGTAATCTTCTCCTGGTCCCTCCGGATTGCTTCTTCAACTTCTTCTATTGCTCTTTTAAGTTTCTGAATCTCAAAACCAATTTGATTATCCTCAATGGTGTAAGCAGGCACGTGAGAGAAAATATCTTTGTGGATGCAGACCTTTCCCATGGCCACTCCTGGAGAGGCCGCAATCCCCTTCATCAATTTCTCACCCAACTTTGGTGTAAATTTTTTTTCAGTCAATCTGGTCTCCTTTGTTGAGTTACAAGTATTTTATCCCTTTTGAGTTCTTCGATTTCTTTCAAAAGTTCATTCCTGGCCTTATCCAAATCCATAGTGCTGGACCTTTTCATCTCAACCTAATCTTCTTCTCCTCTTTTGCTTTTTCTAATCTTTAAATTATTATCATTTCCTCCGACCTTTTCATCATCTCCCTCACAAAGGTATCGCCGAAGGCTTCTTTCAACATATCAACACATTCCTCATCTCCTGAAAGATCTTTACAAACCACCGGCACGACTTCTTGCAAAAACCTAATTTTTTCTTCTTTCGATGATTTCTGAACCACCCTCTTCATTTCTCCAGTATCAATCGGCATAACCGCTTTCTCTGGATCCCAGATCACCAGAATGACAGCCCCTTTCGACGACTTGAACGGTCCATGGGTCTCATGTTTGGGGATCAATCGATAAGTCCCTGCCTTATAAACCTTACCTTCACTCTCATACTCACCTTCCAAAACAAAATGTTGTTCCACAGTGGTATGAGAATGCCCTTCCATTTTGAATCCCCTTCTTATTCTGCGTAAAAAAGTCTTCCCTTCTCCAGGTTCTCCCTCTCTGAGAATCTTAATTTTTGTCCCCTCTGGATAACCCGGGGCATCCGTCCATTTCATCTTTTTATAAGTAATGGTCTTCTCCTCCATATCATTAACCTCCTTTCTCCATTCCCCATAAAGTATTTTTTATCATCTCTCTCCAGTATCCATCCATATTGTCTCTAAAACATTTAAAGAAGGTCTTAGCTGAATGAACAGCCTAAAGATCGTAGCTGTTGGGTGCATCCCATTACTCAAATTCCTATATATTTCTCAAATCTCTCCAAATGAACCTCCAGCTTTTGCACCTCCGTGTACAACATTCTGGCTTCATGGGCTAAATCTGTGTTCTTTGCCAATCGTGCAATGCGTCGCGATAGAATTCCAATAGCTACGATCCGATTTCTAAACGAATGACCAGTCTCCCTGACCATAGCGTCCTTCCTTCTGTATAACTCCTCTAATTGTTCCACGATCTCGGCCTTGCCTGCCGCGGATCCAATTAACTCTCCTACCACCTTCAGATATTCAAAATCCTCAACCGAGATGGGGACCTCTTCGTTACCAGAATCAACGATTAAAGCTCCCACTCTCCTTTCCTTTTGAGTTATCGGTTCCACATACCAGAGCGGGATGATGGCCTTAACCTTGATCTCCTCTCCAAGAGTATGCCGGAACCCTTTTGTATCACGAGGATCCGTCAGATTCAACGATAACCCCTTTTCAACTGCATTCCAGACTATACTCTCCTTGCAAATCGGAAGTTGTTCAATTGGGCATTTATATCTACCTACCCAGCAGTGGAGCTTCAATTCCTCTCCTTCCACAAGACAGCATCGTGCTCGCTTCCCTAATCTTTTGCTTATATGGTCAAGACAGGTCTTAATAAGATAATCCCGATTCGTGCACCAACTCACCAAACGGGCAATTTCGAGAAGATCCGAGCAGCGCCTTACCATATCTTTTATTCTTGGGCCCTTGATCCTTGGGAGGGTCTTGGTCTGTCTCCTCTCCGGGATAATTTGATTTATTTCAATGACTTTTTCGTAATTCATCCTGTTACTCTTTTGCGCTAAATTGTGATCATGGCTTGTTGCGAAAGTTTTCCAAAAAATCTGTAGGAACATTGTAATTCCTACATGCAATGTATAAAAAAGAATCCTTGTCGTCTATTCTTCCTTATCATTCGGTGACTTTCTGGGCCTGATATAAACACTTTTGCAATTATTTTCACATTCCACTAAAGTGGGAGGACTGCTCTTCTTAGAGTGAATATGTTTTGGGGGCTGTAAATGAACATCGAAACCCAGGAGATCGTATATCTGCACAGCATCTTCTGCCCTCAGTACTTCTTCTGCTCTTGTTCGCACCTTTTCTGAGTCCTGAAACGCCCTTCTATTTTTTCACATTGGGAACCAGGTTCGAGTCTGCCTTTCAGAAAAACGTCAAGGGCTACATCTGCCTCCCCAGTAGTATTGTGGAAAACATCGATCCCCATATTCCTTAATTGATCCAAACCGAAATCATGGATCCCTCCGCAAATGACCTTATTCACCCCATTTAGATTTAAATGTTTTATCCGTTGAAAAAGGTTGAAATTCGTCATGGAAATTTTTTCCTGATGGACTACTTCGCCATTCTCTACGGTAATGATCCACAATTCTGGAGACAGATCAAAACGGGGGGAAATCTTTTTTCCAAAAAGTGGAATGGCGATTTTTATATTCACAAATTTATAAAGAGCAAAAAAGATGCCAGACCATGTTCTGGCAGTGAAAAATAAAAATGTGTTGAGATATCAAGTGATTCCTCATTTGAGGCAGGAGGATTAGAGAATGGAAGGAGGTTATAGTGGTGTTACAAAAGTGAAATTCCGAAGTGAAACAGTTTCATTGGTGAAATTGGCTGTTTACCCCGTTAGCAAGGCCCAGTATCTATACCAGGGATTGTAGAAATAGAAAGCATCAGCTTCTTATTGAAGGCGAGGTCAAAGCCCTGCTTATTCTAACGGGGTTTACTCAAATCAGACCATATTTCTTCATCTTCCTCCATAGGGTGATGTGGCTCATACCCAGCTCTTCAGCTGTGTTGACCCGGTTTCCCTTGTTTCTTTTCAACGTATTTTCTATAATTTCAGCCTCCGCCTCTTCCAGCGGAGTTTTTTCTTTGAGCGTAGGCCATGATTCCTTCCTTTCTTTTTTGGCTATCGTGAGCTCCACGGGAAGGCAATCGACACCAATCAGGTCCCCTTTGCACAGGATGAAAGTATGTTCAATAATATTTTCGAGCTCTCTTACATTTCCGGGATAATCATATTTTAAGAGCAGCTTTAGGGCTTTATTCGATACGCCGATTATATTTTTCCCCATTCTTGCATTACACTTCTCAATAAATGCATTGATCAACAAAGGGATATCGTCTTTTCTATCAGCAAGTCGGGGAAGTCCAATTTTAATTACATTGAGTCGATAAAAAAGGTCATCTCTAAATTTCCCCTCCTGTACAAGCTTTGAAAGATCCTTTTTTGTTGCCGCAATGATTCGAACATCTGTTTTTATAAGGCTGGTTGACCCCAATGGTTCAAACTCTTTTTCCTGAAGTACCCGGAGTAATTTCACCTGGAGGGAGAGGGGCATGTCACCCACCTCATCAAGAAAAATCGTTCCTCTATCAGCGAGGGTAAACTTTCCAGGTTTGTCCTTATACGCATCGGTGAAAGCCCCTTTCAGATATCCAAACAACTCTGATTCGAGTAGCGTTTCTGGAATCGCTCCACAGCTCACCTTGATGAAGGGTTTTGTATTTCTTTGACTAAGGTTATGTATAGCTTTCGCAAAAAGTTCCTTTCCCGTGCCGCTTACTCCCTGAATCAGGACAGTGCTATCGCTTTTCGCAATATCAGGAAGAATGCTAAAAATTTCTTGGATCCGGTGGTTTTTGCTAATGATATCGCCCAGCGAATACTTTTCCGAAAGTTCCTTCCGAAGCGCTTCAATAACTGAGAGATCCCTAAAGGTTTCCACTCCTCCGATGATTTGGCCCAATTCGTCCTTTAGAATAGCCGTACTGATGCTGATGGGGATTTCTTTTCCCTGTTTATTGATAATTGTAACTGGCAGATTTAATATGGGGTTCTTCGTCGTGATCGTCTCTTTTAGAGCACATCGGGTCAGGCAGATATCAGCCCTGAAGATGTCATAACAATTTTGACCAAGGGCTTCCTTACTATTATATCCAGTAATTTCTTCCGCTGCTTTATTAATAAATGTAATTTTACTTTTGTCATCTATCGTGAAGACACCATCGGCAATACTATGGAGGATGATATCAAAGAATTTGGATTTTTTTATGGTTTTCACATAAACACAGTAGCACAAAATGGATTGATTTCAAAAATGCTCCAAAGTTTATGGCCTTCGCACTCGGGTTCTCTGCTTTCCTGAGGGGATGGCCACCTTTATTTTTTAAAAATCAATGAAAGCAAAAAGATGAATGTGCTCGCTAAGATGATTAAAGGTCCTGCAGGGAATCCGGTGAGTTTAGAAACGAGAATTCCCAAGAAAGAAGATATTATTCCAATAACCATGGCCCCAAAGGCATATTGGGCCAAGTTCCGACTCACATTTCTGGCAGCGGAGGCGGGAATTGCAACCAAAGCGGCGGTTAAAAGGCCACCCACCATTTTTACTCCTAAGGCAACGATGATAGCAATGCAACCTAAATAGATGAAATTATATTTTTTGATGTTTAATTCTTCCGATTGGGCTAACTCTTCAGAGATATTGATCAGGACTATTTTAGGGTAGATTTTCCTGACGGCCAAAAAGAGAAGGATAGCAACCAGGACTGAAATGATCGCCTCAGCAACAGCGACCCTCGAAATATCGCCCACCAAGGCTCTTTCGGCCTGCTCAATGGGTAAAAACAGGAAAGTGATCGCCACCCCTGAAGCAAAAACAATGGCCGTCAAAGCCTCCATGGGCAATTTTGTCCTGATCTCGAATAACCAAATCAGAACGACTCCTAAAATAACAAAAGGAAATGCTCCCAAAGAGACATCAAAGCCATACATTAATGCCAAGGCGATTCCCGGGAGGGTCAAATGGCCGAGAGGACCGGCCACCAGAGCCATTCTTTTGCTCAACATCAGAGATCCTAAATATCCCGCTGCGCCGCCAATAAAAGTCCCAACGACTAAGCTCAACAAAAATTGGCTGTCCATATTTGTCTCAGTGTTTATGCTGATAATATTTCACTTCTCCACCATAAAGCTTTTGCAAACTTTCCGGAGTCAAGACCTCCTGAGGAGGGCCATAACAGATTGGTTGTTTATTCAAACATATCACATCGGTAGAAAATTTATACACCACACTCAAATCATGGGTAACCAGCAAAATGGTTAGTTCTCTCTCTTCTTTCAATTTTGCCAAAAAATTGTAAATGGTCTCTTCTCCGCTAATGTCAACTCCAGTGGTTGGTTCGTCGAAAAGTAAAACCTGAGGCTTTCCGACAAGACCCCAAGCGACCAGTATCCTCTGAAATTGTCCTGATGATAAATCGCCTATTTTTTTCTGCAAAAAATCCTCCCGATACCCCACGGAGTTTAAGCTTTCTGCAGTTTCTTTTTCGGAAGATTTTTTTAACACAAAGAAATCTTTGATGCTTAACGGAATATCCTTTATAAAGGGCAATCTCTGAGGCACATAGCCGGTCTTAATCCCCTTTGCCCATTCTATCTTTCCCCTGTATGGGAGCAATCCGAGCAAGGTTTTCAGCAAAACGGACTTCCCAGCCCCATTGGGACCTAAAATTGTGAGAACGTCTCCCTTTTTTACTTCAAACGACAGATTTTCAATGATAGTTTGATGGTCTAACCTTACGTCCAAGTTTCTTACACTTAAAATAAATTCATTTTCCATATGCATTTGCCCCATTGAGATTAAATATCAGCCGATACGAAATCAGTCAGGTCTTTTTGCCTTAATAGCCTTCTTTTCCATGTTTCGATGGATGGAACGATATAAGGCAAAAGCCTCATCGAATAGTAAGGAGGTAACAGAGGTAATCCAACAAGATCTCCAAAGACGACCAGCATAAAAAGTTGGTCTAGATTACCCTTCTCCTTTCTCAGTTCGAGATCCATCTCATGAGCAGTCATTCCATAGAGGATCTCTCTCATGACGTTTAGACATTTCTTCCATCTTGATGCTAAATGATCGAGAAACTTTCCTGGGCAATCCATTTTCTTCGTTCTTCAGACCTAATGTGAGCGATCTTTAATTGATATTCGTTATAGCCATACCTGCCTGCCGGTAGGCAGGGGCTTTAGCCAGCGGAAAAAAAACCATTCCGTAATTTTTAATGCTTTAAAGATAGCGCACCCTAAAGGGTGCGGCTACAAAAATCGCCCCATCAGGGTCAAAAAAGGACCCCAAGGAAAATACGGGTAATGAGGGCTAAAAAAATGGCCACCGAGAGAGTGAAAAGGATCGCCAGAAGTGCTCCCTTTTTACCAATCTCCCTCCAGAGGGCAGCAATGGTAGCGAGACAGGGAATATAAAAGGTCACAAAGACAGTAAAGACCATAATTTGAGGTTTGGTCATCACCGTAAGAACTTGGGTTGTTCCCAAAGCTTGAGTCAGCATGATCATCGAAAGTTCTTTTCTCAAAAGGCCGAATATAAGAGTGGTTCCCACAGAAATCGGCAGATCAAGGAGATGGGTTAATGGAGATAGAAACCAATTGAAATATCTTTCAACCCCTGCATACTCCATCAGGGCGAGTAAAGCACTTCCGACAATAAGAATAGGCCACGCAATCACAATGAATTCTCGTATCCGGTACCAGGATTTCTTCAAGGTATTCTGCAGAGGAGGAAGCTGGTAAGACGGGATTTCCAGAATCAATCCGAGACTTGCCTCCGGATAGAAAGTAGATAGGATCTTCCCGGAAATGGCCACAACCAGAATGTTGAGGGCAAATATTGCCAGAGCAGCATTGGGGCTGATGAAAAAGGCGACCAGGGCAAAAATGATCGTAATTCGTGCAGCACAAGGAATCATCGTCGTCAGGATGGAGACGATAAACCTGTGCTGAGGAAATTCCAGAATCCGTGTAGCCATGACAGCAGGAACGCTGCAACCGTATCCCAGAATAAATGGGATGATCGATTTACCATGGAGGCCAATCCTGTGCATGAAGACGTCCATGAGGAAGGCGACTCTTGGGAGATATCCAATATCCTCAAGAATCGAGAGACCGATGAGAAATGGAACAAGGTAGGGGAGGACAATGGCAATTCCTCCTGCAATTCCTTGAAGGATCCCCTTTGAAAGGAAAAACGATAAATTTCCTTCGCCAAAAAAGCCCTCCACCTGACCGATCCAGCGATCAAACAGTTCCATCAAAGGTTCTTCAATATATCCTCCAATTCCAAAGATTAAATTAAAGAAGCCATAAAATACCGCAGCCAGAATCAAATATCCGAGGAACTTATGCATCACCCATTGATCAATGGCAATACGAATATCCTTCTTAGGTGGATGAATAACAGTGGAGGCGTGCTCAAATAGATTCATAGCCAGAGCATGGCGTTCAGAAGAGATGACTTCATCAGATGGGACACCATGAATTTGTTCCAGTTTCTTCTGAAAAAATCTGACTCGACTCAAGAAGTCGGCGGCTTTAATTTCTTTTACGAAGAACTCATCACTCTCAAGCAGTTTAATCGCGAGGAATCGAGATGGCACGTTTTCATTTACCGGCCATTCCGAGTGGAGAACAGAGACTAACTCATCGATGATCGCTTCAATGTCTCTACTGAATTTAAGAGTCTTTCCTCTTTTCTTTTCTTCATAAACCCTCACCGCTTCAATGAATATTTCCTTAAGCCCTTTTCCTGTAGTGGCAATGGTGGGAGTAATGGGTATCCCAAGAAGGGAGGAAAGTTTCGGGGCATCAATCTGAATCCCTTTTCTCTGGGCCTCGTCCATCATATTCAGGCAAAGGAGCACCGGGACTTCGAGTTCCAGAAGCTGGAGAGTCAGCTCAAGACTTCGGATAAGGAGAGAGGCATCGACGACATTGATGATCACATCCACTTCTTCGGAGAGAAGGTGCCTTCGTGCCTCCAGTTCTGCTGGATCTCCAGCCGTCAAGGAATAAGTTCCGGGGAGGTCGATACAGTCACAAGTGTAGCCGAAAATATGAGTTCGAGTCTCAGTGTATTTAACGGTAGTCCCTGGGAAATTGGATGTGATGGCCTTGTATCCCGCGATGTTATTAAATATTGTGCTTTTGCCACAATTGGGCTGACCGGCCAGAGCGATCCTCATTCCATCTCCTCTACAATCACCCTTGAAGCGATTCCCCTGCCAAGGGCTACCTGACTGCCATGGATTTCAATCAGAATAGGACCTCCAAGAGCTCCGTATCTCAACATCGTTATTGTGTCTCCCGGGTGGATGCCCATCTGTGAAAGACGCTGTCTTATCCCTGCACCTCCTTGAATATCGATGACCTTCGCTTTGCTATTTTCATAGATCTGATCCAGAGTGGTTGGCATGCTCTCCTCGTTTAATTAGTTGATTTCTGGTTCCGTCAATTTTTGGTGAATTTCGTCAATGGTCTTATCTTCCGTGATCATTACCTCAACGTCTCCATTGGAAAAGACATAGGAAGGTCCTTTTCCATCGAAGCTCTTTCTCGTATACACTTTATCGACTCCGTTCTGAAGTAGCCATTCGCTCACCTTGATTCCTTTGCCTTTTTCTTCCTCGCGATAGGGATTCCGAAGGATTTTTTCTTCTTCGATATTTCGGTCCTCTGTACGCATCCGGATAAGATAAAAGTAAGGGGCATCACCGAAGTGATCAGAGAGTCTCTGTTTATCTTCTTCCATGGGAAGGGCGTAGATGAGAAAATCCTTTTTCACCGGTTCGTAATGGATGGTGACTTTATCCACCTGAGGAAATTCCTTCAGGATCGACCTCTCGATTTCTTCGCTGAGTTGATGGGCCTGAGCAAATTTTCTAATGCCAAAGACGAGCTCCGTGCGGACAAAAACAAACCTTCCTGAGTTTCTGGCTTGAATGGTTTTGATTTCTTTGACTTGTGGAAAACGCAGAAAAACATTGCGGATTCGATGTAAGGTGTTTGGGTCCACCGATGCATCAAGCAAAGTCTTCATCGAGTCCTTCAGGATATCCCATCCGACCTTTGCGATGAATCCAACCATGATGAGAGCGGCCAAGCGGTCAAGGATAGGGTAACCCACTCTTGATCCCAACAGGGCAAGAAGAACAAGTGATGTTGAAGCGATGTCCGAATACCAGTGAGAGGCATCTGCGCGAAGACTGGGGGAGTTGAGGGCTTTTGCCTTCTTTGCCTCAAATCGCGAAAAAATAGCAATCGCCATGATGATCGCCAAAAGACCGAAGAGGGAAAAGTAGAAGTGCCCGAGGATTAAAGTCTTTTCTGCCTTAAAGATATAGTGGACGATCTCATAACCCGCGAAGAAGATGAGACCGGCACTCACCAAAGCGACAAAATTTTCAACTTTGTAGAGACCCCATGGGAATGACTCCGATTTTGTTTTCGATATCCAAATCCCTACAAGGACCAGTAAACTCGCAAAGGTATCCGAAAACCCGTGAATCGTATCAGCAAGGAGGGCGGCACTCCCCGAAAGCCATGCCAACACGCCTTTTGTCCCCGCCACCAGAATGTTCAAAAGAGTCGAGAACAAGGCAATTTTAGATGGATCATAGGTCCTTTTCAAAACATTTTTATCTTCTTCCATATTTCCTTCGAGCTAATCGTTTTTTAGGTTTCAAATATCTCTCTTCTCCGAAAATGTCTTTGAGAATGTTCTGGCAAAAGAGGACATCCTCCTTTGGGGTTTGGCTGCAAAGACATCCTCCTTTGGGGTTTGGCTGCAAACCCCTATAGCCCCGATGACATGGCTGTCCTTCCAGATCGGCAATCCTCCCGGAATGGTAGTCAGGCGTTCGTTCCAGTTCTGGACGTTAAACCCATATCCTGGCATCCTAGAATCACCGAACCGGGGAACCTCAGAGGTCGATATTCGGAATGTCGCGGCTGTCCAGGCTTTGTCCCGGGCGATTTCTGCAGTGGGAATGGGCGCGCCGTCCATGCGGTGGAGGGCGACCAACCAGCCATGGTCATCCACAATAGCGATGCTGCAACGTTTGCCCATCTCTTCGGCT
>SMTZ1_10004025_pt1 | contig 14787 bp, 14 predicted proteins | sample DeeMarSWOR136_30_FD_25667 | JGI IMG/M metagenome (IMG submission 25667)
AGAGGAGGTATGCGAGCTAATAGTGGTTGCAGATGATTCGGTCGTTGCGGCGGAAACTTTGGTGGTAGGGGATTTCGAATTAAACGCTTATAAGAAATTCCAGCTTGAGTATAACCTGGATACCCTGCGGATTCTTCAATGTACCGAGTTCAATATCTACTGGTACGGGGTGGATACTCTGTTTGTTGATTACGTAGAGGTATACAACTATAACGGTCAGCAGTTGATGAGTGGTGATGCAGACCAAGAAATCTTAGATTACGTCCAGCAGCCCTGGGTAGACCCCTCAGTAATCCACCGCTGGTATATGAGGGACCAGCCAGCTTCGATCGATTGTTATATGCCCTATGCCCATATCGACAGTTTGTTGAAGGATAACCTTCCCAATATACTCGGATCCCAGTTTTATTGCCATGTTTATGATACTTTCAGGGTTCACGAGTATTTGATAAGGACAGACCCGGTAATGCCGATAGATAGAGAATGAAATTTGAGATACATAGAAAAAGTGGGTAGTAGACAGTAGGTAGATTTCAGATGAAGGAAAAGGATCAGAATTAACAACCAAAAACTAACCGTTAACAACCAGTTGTTGTAGCCCAGGCTTCCTCCAGCTTTAGCGAAACTCAATAAGGGTGAAAAGATTCAAATATCTTATTGCCTATTTTTATCAAAAAAATAAAAACAAAGGGCTGGATCAAAATGATCCAGCCCTTATGGTAGCAAATCAAAGGTGGCTAACGTCTCCTCCTCTTGGCTTTCTTAGCCATTTTCTTCCTTACGGTCCTCTTCTTACCCTTCTTAGCCATGCCCTTGCCAGCCATCTTGCAGAAGTTGCACATCTTCTTTCCACCAGTTCCAGGAAGCCGGTTCCTTTTCTTTACAGCCTTACCTACCGGGCAGTTGTTCTGGGTATGATAGACCTTGGATCTTTTTGAGTGATAAGCCAACCTTTCTCACCTCCTTTTCTTATTTAAAGATTTCAAATCTTTGGCAAACCTGAAAGAGTTTGCCACTGCCTTACTTAACATTTTTACTCCACCTCACGTTAAGCTCCCTGGAGGCTTTTACCTCGTCCAGTCTTAAAACCGGAGTGTTATGGGGAGCGGATTTTACTATCTCGGGATTCTCCTCGGCTTCTTTTGCGATTTTTATCATACAGGAGACGAATTCATCCAGGCTTTCCCTGCTTTCCGATTCGGTTGGCTCGATCATCAAAGCTTCAGGGACTATCAGGGGAAAGTATATGGTCGGGGGATGCAGTCCAAAGTCCAGAAGCCTTTTGGCGATATCCAGAGTTTTTACTCCCCTCTTTTTCTGTTTTGTTCCGGAGAGGACGAACTCGTGCATGCAGAAGCTTTTGTAGGGCAGGTCAAAGTAATCCCCAAGCGAAGCCATGAGATAATTGGCATTCAAAACCGCACTCTCCGAGACGTTTTTAAGTCCCGAGGCTCCGCAGGATCTGATGTAAGCGTAAGCCTTGACCATAACCCCGAAGTTCCCGTAGAAAGTCAGCATTTTACCGATTGAATCCGGAAGACCGTAGTTGAGAAAATAACTTTCTTTTTGATCTTTCTTTTTCTCGACCAGAGGAACCGGCAGAAACGGTGCCAGATGTTTTTTAACGCCCAGTGGTCCGGAGCCGGGTCCTCCCCCACCATGAGGTGTGGAAAAGGTCTTGTGCAGATTGAAATGCACGATGTCGAATCCCATATCCCCGGGCCTGGCTATTCCCATCAGGGCATTGAGATTTGCCCCGTCCATATACAACAAAGCATCGACATCATGAACGATCTTTTCGATCTTTTCTATCTGCGATTCGAAAAGTCCCAGGGTATTGGGATTGGTAAGCATGACTGCTGCTACGTCCTGATCGGTAAGTTTTTTTAACTCCTCAACATCCACCAGACCTTTTTCATCGGATTTCACCTGCACCGGAGAGTAGCCTGCTGTCACCACCGAAGCTGGATTGGTCCCGTGGGCCGAGTCAGGAATGAGCACCTTTGATCTTCTATGATTTTTCTTTTGGTGATAGGCGGAGGCGATTAAAAGCCCGGTAAGCTCACCCTGGGCTCCGGCTGAAGGTTGCAAGGTAACAGCATCCACTCCCCCGATCTCCTTTAAATACTCCGAAAGCTCATACATCAGTTTCAGGGCACCCTGAACTGTCCCCTCAGGTTGCAGGGGATGGATATCGGAAAAACCGGAGAATCTGGAAACCTCCTCGTTTAATTTGGGATTGTATTTCATGGTGCAGGAGCCCAAAGGGTAAAATCTTTTATCCACGTGGTGATTAAGAACCGAAAGCCGGGTGAAATGTCTAACCACGTCCACCTCTGAGATCTGGGGAAGATTTTGATTTTCCCTCAGTTTTTCCTGGGGTAAAATGTCTGAGAGTTTCTTTTGGGGCACGTCTATCTCAGGTAAAGAAAATCCAATTCTTCCCGGATTGGAAAGCTCGAATATAAGTTTTTCTATCATCTTTTTTTATTTTTCTTTTTGTCTACTTTTCGCCTTTGAGTTCTTTTATCCTTCCTTCCACCCATTCCCTTTCGCTTTTATCGACTGTGGGATGTTTTCCTAAAAATTTCTCATAAAGATTTAAAGCCTTGGTGGTATCCCCCATCTTCTCGTAAACGTAGGGAATATACTCATCTGCTTCCACCCCAAGACTACTTTTGGGAAATTCAGTTGCAAGCTTCAGAAATTTTTCAATTGCATCTTTATATTCATTTTCCCGGTAATGAGAATAGGCTAAGTTGAAAAGGGCGCTGTCGGTTTTGCCCCAGTAGTTCTTCGAATCTATGTTTGTTACCTTTCTGAAAAGATCTTTAGCCTCATCGTATCTTTTTCTGTCCATGTATTTTTCTCCGACTCTCAAAAGGAGTTTCACGTCGGCAGAATCCTTATTTAGCATTTCCTCCAGATCAGTCAGGGTCCCCTTACCCTTCAGATACAATTTGACCGTTCTGAAAAACTCCCTGGGTGGAAGATAGCCAACGATCCTTTCGATCTCCTCCCCATCGGGTTTCAGAATGAGAACTGTGGGATAAGCGCTCACCTTGTGTTCATTGGTAAGTAAAGTATCCTCTTTACCGTTTATTTTGACGAAAACGAAATCCAAGGTCAGGGATATCACCTCCCTGTCGGTGAAGGTCGAATCATCCAGCCTCTCACACCATTTGCAGTCCTCTCTAAAAAAATCCACTAAAAGCTTCCTGTTCTGCTTTTCTGCCAGTTCTAATCCCTGATCAAGTGAAGTTTGCCACTCGATCTTCTCAGGAATTTTCTTCACGCAGGAGAATAATACCAGAGGGAAGAAAGCAAAAACGAAAAAAAGATTAATTTTTCTTAACATTATTTTTACTCCGAATTTATTTCAGTTTTCTCAACTCCTCAACAAAGGTATCCATTTGCTTTTTTGTTCTTTTCTCGGTAACCGAGATCAGAAGACAATCGTCTAATCCCAGTTTAAATTGTGACAGAGCAATCCCAGCTAAAATTTCTTTCTCAAGGAGGGTTTCGATTATCTTTTGAGGTGGAAGGGGAGTCTGAACCACGAACTCCTTGAAGAAAGGATGATCGAATTTAATTTTAAATCCTTCTGTTTGTCTTATTCTGTCAGCCAGGTAATGGGATTTCTGCAGGCACAGCTCCGCCACCTTTTTCAGCCCGGTTTTCCCCAGAAGCGAGAGATAAATGCAAGCTGCGAGTGCACATAGGGCTTGATTGGTGCATATGTTGGAGGTTGCCCTTTCCCTTCTTATGTGCTGTTCCCTGGTCTGCAGGATCATAACGAATCCCCTTTTACCCTGATGATCCTGGGTGGCACCTATGATTCTACCCGGCATCCTGCGGATAAGTTCTTTTTTTGCGGTGAAATATCCCAGAAAGGGACCTCCGAAGTTCTGCCTGTTTCCCAGACTTTGACCCTCGCCAACTGCTATGTCAGCCTTGTATTCACCCGGCGGCTTTAGAATTCCCAGGGATATCGGATCGCAGACTAAAATCAAAAGCGCACCCGAGGAATGAACCAGGGGCTCAATTTCCTCGACTTTCTCCAGAAGCCCGAAGAAATTGGGATTCTGTATTATCACACCTGCAGTTTTTTCAGAGAGGGCATTTTTTAAATCGGCCGGATCAGCTATCCCCTTCTGGCTTTTCCTCAAATCGATTTTGATATCCATACCCCGAGTATATGTTCTTAAAACATCGAGGTAAAAAGGGTTGGTTGAATCGAATACCAAAACCTCTTTTCTGCCAGTCCGGGAAAAAGCAAGAATTGCAGCCTCGGCTACAGCAGAACCCGCATCGTACATCGAGGCGTTGGACACCTCCATTCCGGTGAGCTCGCAGACGAGGGATTGATACTCGTAGATGGACTGGAGGGTCCCCTGGCTGACCTCAGCCTGATAAGGGGTATAGGCAGTATAGAACTCGGGACGGGAGAGAATGTGCTCCACCACGCTGGGTATGAAATGGTCATAGGCTCCTCCCCCCAAAAAGGTCACCATCTGATCTGAGGATTTGTTTTTTTGGGAGAGCTTTTTAAGATGTTCTTTAAGCTCAAGCTCGGAAAGAGGAGAGGGGAGATTTAAATCCCTTTTCAGTCTCATTTTCTCGGGAATGGACCCAAGAAGCTTCTCCAGGCTTTCCACCCCTATTTTCTCGAGCATCCTCTCTTTGTCCTTTGAGGTATGGGGTACATAATCCATTTTTTGGTTCGGGTTAATGTTGTTCTAAAAGCTTTTCGTATTCCTCTTTTGAAAGGAGGGAATCAAGTTCTTTTGTGTTTTCCGGTTTGATTTTCACAATCCATCCCTCTCCATAGGGGTCCTGGTTGATGATGCTTGGCTCGGTTTCAATTCTGGTGTTAACCTCCACAACCTCGCCACTTAAAGGGGCAAAAAGGTCAGAGACGGCCTTAACCGCCTCTATGGTTCCCAAGGGCTTGAACTGCTCAACTTTGTTTCCGATCTTTGGTAGCTCCACAAAGACAACGTCACCCAACTCACCTTGAGCATAATCGGTGATCCCCATTATGACCTGCTCCCCCTCGATTTTAATCCACTCGTGCTCTCTGGTATATTTCAGATCCTCTCTTATTTCCATGTTTTTCCCTTTCTTTTTTTTCATCTTTTTCTTTGAAAAGACTCTCCACAAAGGAGGTATCGTACTTTCCGCTTATGAATTTCTGGTCCGAAAAAATCTTTTTGTGAAAAGGAATGGTGGTTTTGATCCCCTCGATTATGAACTCGTCCAAAGCCCGTCTGATTTTAAGAATAGCTTCCTCCCTGGTTTTTCCTGAAGCGATGAGCTTGGCGATCAAGGAGTCGTAAAAGGGAGGGATTTTGTATTTGGCATAGGCATGGGTATCCACCCTTATCCCGTGACCGCCGGGAAGATGAAAGCTTCTGATCTCCCCGGGGTCTGGCAGAAAGTCTTTTTCGGGATCCTCGGCATTGATCCTGCACTCGATGGCATGACCTTTTATCCTTATATCCTTTTGATCGTATTCCATCCTTTCCCCGTAAGCGATTTTGATTTGTTCTTTTACCAGGTCGGTGTCAATCACCTCCTCGGTTACCGGGTGCTCCACCTGAATCCTGGTGTTGATCTCCATGAAATAAAAATTCCCCTCCGAGTCCAGAAGAAACTCAACCGTTCCAGCACTCTGGTATCCGATCCATTTTCCACCCCGGATTGCAGCCTGACCGATTCTATTCCTGAGCTCCGCATCGATCCCCGGGGATGGCGATTCCTCCACCAGCTTCTGATACCTTCTCTGGATGGAACAGTCCCTCTCCCCCAGATGAATTATGTTCCCATGAGAGTCACCCAGTATCTGAAACTCGATATGACGCGGGGAGCTGACGAATTTCTCAATGTAAACCTCCGGATTTCCGAAGCTGGCACTGGCCTCCAGCTGAGCCATCTCCAATCCTTTTTTTAAATCCTTTTGGTTATATGCCAGCCTCATCCCCTTTCCCCCACCCCCGTAACTTGCTTTGATAATCACCGGGTAACCTATTTGCTCAGAGATCTGATTGACCTGTTCAAAATCCTTAACTGCTCCGTCGCTTCCCGGAATGATGGGCACCGAGGCTTCCTTCATTTTCTTTTTGGCTCAAGCCTTGTCCCCGGCCATACGGATTATCTCAGAAGGGGGACCGATGAACCTAATTTTACAGGATTCGCAGATCTCAGCGAAGTCAGCATTCTCAGCCAGAAAACCGTATCCGGGATGGATGGCATCAGCGTTGGTTACCTCGGCTGCGCTGATTATCCTTTTGGGATCCAGATAGGAGTCCTGAGCTTTGGGGGGACCTATGCATACATCCTCATCGGCGAATCTGACGTGAAGGGAACTTCTGTCTGCCTCGGAGTAAACCGCAACCGTATTTATCCCCAACTCCTTGCAGGCCCTGATGATCCTGAGAGCTATCTCACCCCGATTAGCTATCAGTACCTTTTTAAACAAAAAACTCCTTTCAGATCATCTTAAACATTTTTCTTCTTTTTTAACAGATCGAATTCCTTCCATCCTCTGTCCGCGGCTCCGGTTATCCCCTTGAGTCTCAGGTCGAAATCGTCCGGATTGGTGGCCTGGGACATGGCTTCCTCATAGGAGATCAGCCCTCTTTTGTGAAGATCCATAATGGATTGATCAAAAGACTGCATTCCGTATTGAATTGCACCCGAATCGATCAGCTCGGGGATCAAAGGGGTTTTAAGCGGATCCATTATGTATTCCTTTACCGAAGCGGTGTTTATCAATACCTCCACTGCCGGAATCCTTCCGGGACCGTCGCATCTGGGCAAAAGCCTCTGGCATACTATTGCCTTTAAGGTGGCTCCCAGAAGCATCCTGATCTGCTGATGCTGATGAGGAGGGTAGAAGGAGATTATCCTGCTTATGGTCTCAACCGCATTCAGGGTATGCAGGGTGGTTAAAACCAGATGTCCGGTGTCGGATGCGGTTAGGGCGATTGACATGGTTTCCAGGTCCCTTACCTCCCCGATCAGAATCACGTCCGGGTCCTGACGAAAAGCCTGCCTTAAGGCGGTAACAAAGGAATCGGTGTCACCACCGATCTCCCTCTGCGAGACTATGCTCTTTTTGTTCTTAAACATAAACTCGATGGGATCCTCGATGGTCAGGATGTTCTCCCTTCTATCCCTGTTTATTTTATCGATTATCGCTGCCAGGGTGGTAGATTTACCCGAACCGGTCGTTCCGGTAAGGATTATAAGCCCTCTTTTATTATCGGCTAAAATTTCCGTAATCGGTGGGAGATTGAGCTCCTCAAAAGAGGGAATGTCCAGCCGTACCGATCTCATGGCCACGCCTATGGTTCCCCTTTGTCGGTAGAAATTCACCCTGAAACGACCCATGCCGGAGACGCTTAATGCCAAATCCAGCTCATTATTTTCCAGAAACCTCTGCTTCTGCTGTTGGTTCAGTATCTGATCGGTTATCTTCTGAATGTCATCGAGGCTTATAGTGCTGGAATCTATTTCCTGAAGAAGACCATCCACCCTCAACATCGGACACAAACCAACCCTTAAATGCAGATCCGATGCCTTTTTTTTCATCATCTGGATAAGCATGTCTTTAAGATTCATCTTTATCCCCTTTCTTTTTTGACAGTTTTACCATTCTTATTAATCGACCTGAATTTGGGGTTGGTTTACTTCTCATTTGCCAAAAAGCAGAGATAAAGATCACGATGGTTCCATCAAAAACAAAACCTGTCCGTATTCAACCGGTTTTCCATTCTCAACCAAAACCTTGGCAACCCTTCCAGCCACCTCCGATTCTATCTCGTTCATCAGTTTCATCGCCTCGATAATACAGACCACCTGTCCCATGGTGATCATCTGGTTTAACTCCACGTACGGTTTTGCATCTGGTGCTGGAGCCCGGTAGAAGGTTCCCACCATGGGTGATTTTATCGGCACCAGTTGATCGGCTGGTTCCGGCTGGGGCTTTTCTTTTTTCTCCTCAACCGGTATCTGAATCACCTCTTGGGATTCAAGCTTGGGGGCTGGGTTTTCCTTTCGGTCAAGGCGCTTGGTTATCCTTACCTTTCTTCCCCAGCTGGAAACCTCCAGCTCCTCAACATTGCTTTCCTCCACCAGCTTTATTAGTTTTCTTATGGTTGATTCTTTCATCTTATCACCCCTTTTGAGCTCATAGGTTAAATTTCTATGAGGTGTTTGGGAGAGCGAGTTAAAACCTGGCAGCCGGTTCTGGTGATCAGCACATCGTCCTCAATTCTAACTCCGCCCCAGTTGGGAATGTATATCCCCGGCTCAATGGTTATCACCATTCCCGGCAACAAAACCTGCTGGCTTTTGCTGTTGACCGTGGGAAAGTCGTGGACTAAAAGACCGATTCCGTGACCCAGACCGTGACCGAAATATTTGCCCAAACCTGCCCTTTTGATCACGTCCCGGGCAACTTTATCCAGCTGAGAGCATTTCATTTTGGGCTTTGCAGCCCTGATTGCCTTTTTCTGGGAGTTAAGCACGGTCTGGTAGACCCTTTTGAATTTTTTGGAGGCCTTTCCCACCACAAAGGTTCTGGTCATGTCGGAGACGTATCCGTCGACCACTGCCCCGTAATCAAGGGTAACCGGCTCGTTTGGTTTTATCTTTTTTTGTGAAGCTCTACCGTGAGGCAGGGCTGACCTTTTTCCCGAGGCAACGATGGTTCCGAAGGCAACCTCCTCTGCTCCCAGTTTTTTAATCATATACTCGATCTCAGCGGCAACGTCGATCTCGGTTATGCCCGGCTGGATGAGTCCCAGTATCTGGGAGAATACCTGGTCGGTTATCACGGTCGCCTTTTTGATTTTTTCGATTTCCCTTTTGTCCTTTTGAATTAAAATCGACTCCACTACGTTTTGGGTAGGAACTAAAAGAGCGTCGGGGAGTATGGACTTGAGCCTGAGATAATTGTTGTAGCTTAAATTGGTCTCTTCGAATCCCAGCTTTATCCTTTTCCCCTTGATCTCTTTTATATTGGACAGATCATCCAGAAGATCCCTCGAACCCAAAATTATCTTGGAGCCTTTCACCTGTTTTTTGGATTGGTCCTTGTATCTGAAATCGGTAAGAAAAACGGAAGCCTGGGGGGTGATAACGATTATTCCATTGGAGCCGGAATAGCCGGATAGGTATCTAACGTTGGAAGTGGTGGTGACCAGAAAAGCGTCCAGGTTTTCCTCTTTTAATTTCCCTTGTACCTTTTTTATTCTTTCTCTCATTTCACACCCTTTGTTTTGTGTAGAATAACACAATGCTTTTTTTCTGTCAAGTAAAAAGTTACATAGTTTGACTGTGCATGTCACACTTTTTTATTTTACACTATTCTGAAGGATTTATTTTATTGTGAGATGTGCTTGGAGGTGAGTTGAATTGTAACGCAGTACCGTGACTTTTTCAAAAGATCATCTATCCCTGCAGTATCTTTCGATGATGGTTTGAATGATGTGCTGGGTTGATTTCCCCTCGACCTCTGGAATGGTGAAAACCTCTCCCCCGCTTTTTTCAACCGTATCCCTTCCCACGATATTCTCCTCTGCCCAGTCCCCCCCCTTGACCAGTACATCGGGTACTATTTTTTTTATCAGCTCTGCCGGGGTTTCCTGATCGAAGATGCATACATAGTCCACACAGGCAAGAACAGATAAAACGAAAGCTCGATCACTCTCAGGAACAACAGGTCTTTTCCCCCCTTTTATTTTTTTCACCGAATTATCCGAATTCAACCCCACGATCAATATATCCCCTAATTTTTTTGCCTCTTCTAAATAGGTAATATGACCACGATGCAGAATATCAAAACACCCGTTGGTGAAAACAACCTTTTTCCCTTCCCTTTTCGCCATCTCCCTTATTTTTATCAAAGCATCCAGCTGAACAATTTTACTTTTCATCTTCTAAAGAATCAGTTTAAGTTAGCAGCAGTCTTTCTGCCTTTGATGGATATTTTGCGTTATTTAAATTAATAAAAAAAGTAATCGCAGATTGAAGTCTGTGGCTACTTGAAATTTGTGGTTACAATTTTCATTCCACAAACCCCTTTACCTCCTGATAAAGCTGTTCTTTGGTCACCTGGGCTGCTCCCAATTCCCCAACGGCTATTCCGGCTGCATGGTTGGATAAAAAGGATGCCTCCTTGAAGGTCGCTCCGGATGCTAAAGCCGAGACAAAGGTCGAGATCACCGTATCCCCTGCTCCGGTAACGTCGAACACCTTTTTTGCCTTGGTGGGAAAATGGGTAATGGAGTTATCTTTTTCGAACAAGCTCATTCCTTCCCTTCCTCTGGTGATAAGCAGTGATTCGGTCTCTAAATCTTTTAGAAGCCTCCACCCTACCTCCTCCAAGCTCTTCTCATCTTTTATCCTTTTCCCTGCCACAAAGCTTGCCTCGTGATGATTGGGGGTGATCACCGTGACTTTTTTGTAGTTCATGAAATGGGTCTCTTTGGGATCAACCCCTATTATGATGTTTTTCTGTTTAGCTAAACTTATCACCTCGGTTAACAGATTAGAAGTTATCACCCCTTTTCCATAATCGGAGATAATTATTCCTTTCAACCCATTGATTTTTTTTCTGACGTAATCCAATATCAGAGCCTGGGTGTTCTGGGATATCTCTTCGGTATCTTCCTTATCCGCCCTTACCACCTGCTGCTGCTGGGCAATGATCCTGGTCTTGGTGGTGGTCTTTCTTGTCCTGTCCGATATTATTCCCTCAACGTGGATTTTCTGTCGGGCAAGCTCGGTTTTCAGTTTCTCGCCACCTAAATCGTCGCCGATCACCCCTACTAAAATTGGAATATCCTCTAAAGCTGAGATGTTTAAGGCAACGTTGCCTGCTCCTCCAAGTTTGGTGGTCTCCTCGAAGATCTCCACCACCGGAACCGGAGCCTCAGGGGAGATCCGGGAGACATTCCCCCACATATACTCATCCAGCATAACATCCCCCAAAATCATTATCTGGTGAGAACCCAAATCGGAGAAGACCTTCTCTGCACTTTGTTTTTTTATCCTATCCATTTTTCAGAGGTTACTGGATAATAATTAAAAGAGCTCTTGACATTGGAAATTAATATATTAAAATGTCTTTTTAGTGCAAGCTTTATTTAAAAAACTTTTTAAAAGCGAGGAGGAAAAAATGGAGATGAAAAAACAGCAGGTGAAGGTGGAGTTACCCGAAAAGGAGTCGGAGGGCATCTATTCCAACTTAGCCTTCATCACCCATTCTCCCTCGGAGATCGTTATAGACTTCGCCAGGCTCTTGCCCGGAGTTCCCAAGGCAAAGGTTTACGCCCGGATCGTGATGACCCCTCCTCATGCCAAGATGCTTTTGAAAGCCCTGGATGACAACCTGAAGAAATTCGAATCCCAGTTTGGTGAGATCAAAATTCACGGCAAACAGGAAAAGGGAGGGATCGGGTTTCAGCAGGTTAAAGAATAAATTTAAACCTCGAAGTATAATCAGCAAAGGAGAAAGGCTATGAAAGGAAATACAATAGGCAGCTTTGCTTTGGTTTTGCATTCGCATCTACCCTACGTTATCGCCCATGGAAGATGGCCCCATGGAATGGACTGGCTCAACGAGGCTGCAAGCGAGACCTATATCCCCCTTTTGAATATACTTTATGAGCTTGTGGAGGAGGGTTATTCACCGAAAATCACCATCGGAATATCTCCGGTTTTGACCGAACAGTTGAAAGACAGAGCTTTTTCCGAAGAACTTTTAACTTACCTGGATCTGAAAATCGAGGCTGCGGAAAAGGATGCTACAGAATTCAAAAGGCATTCGAGTAAAAACCTACAAAACATCGCTTTCATGTGGAGGGATCATTACAAGAAGTTAAAGACCTATTTCGAAAAAACATACAAAAAAGACCTGGTGGGCGCTTTCAAAAATCTTCAGGATTCCGGTCACATCGAGATAATGACCTGCGCGGCAACCCACGGGTACCTTCCCCTTCTTTCCCAGGATACCTCGGTTCAGGCTCAGATAAAGCTTGCGGTTTCAAACTGCAAAAAACATTTCGGTAAAAAGCCCAGGGGGATATGGCTTCCCGAATGCGCCTACCGGCCAGGATACAGGTGGATTCCGCCGGTTGGAGCTAAAAAAGAGGGGTACCAGAGAAAAGGGGTGGAGGAGTTTTTATCCGAGAATGGACTCGATTATTTTATAATAGACTCCGCACTTTTAAAGGGTGGAAAAGCCATCGGGGTTTATATTGACCGGTTCAAAGCATTAAAACAGCTCTGGGGACAGTTCGAGAAACAGTACCAGCCTCGGGAGGAGGAATTCGATAAAACACCCAGGGAGGTATATCTGGTAAGCTCAGGTGAAGGCAAAAAGCCGGTGGCGATCTTCACCCGGGACCCCGATACCGGGCTTCAGGTCTGGAGCGGAGATTGGGGTTATCCCGGAGATGGTAACTATCTGGATTTTCACAAAAAGCACTTTCCAGGAGGGCACAGATACTGGAGGGTAACCTCACCCAAGTCCGATCTGGCTGATAAAAAGGAATACAATTTGAAAGATGCCCTAAAAAGGGTTCCTGAGAACGCAGGGCATTTCAAGGAGATGATTAAAAAGCTTCTTTCCGATTATCACAAAAAGACCAATAAAAAGGGTGTGGTGTGTGCACCTTATGATTGTGAGCTTTTCGGTCACTGGTGGTCTGAGGGGCCACATTTTTTGAAACTGGTTTTAAAGTGGGTTTCGGATGATCCGGAAATAGAGCTTGTCACCTGCAGCAGTTTTCTGGATCAAACAAAACCAACCCAGGTGATATCGATTCCCGAGGGTTCCTGGGGAGAGGGTGGGTATCACTACATCTGGCTTAACCAGTGGACCCAGTGGAGCTGGAAGCACATCTATGCCGATGAGAAAAGAATGCAGAAGTTGGCTTCGGAATTCGAAACCAAAAAAGACGAAAAATTAAAAAACATATTAAAACAGGCTGCCCGGGAGCTTCTTTTACTTCAGGCTTCTGACTGGCAGTTTCTGATCTCCACCTGGAGCGCCAGGGATTACGCTGAGTTGAGAATCTCCGAGCATCACCACAATTTCAACCGGTTGTGCGATATGGCTGAAAAGTACGCTAAAGGTGAGCAAGTGGATCAGGGTGAATGGACTTTTCTGGGTGACTGCGAGGCTAAAAACAAGGTTTTCGAGGATATAAAATTGGAATGGTTTGCCAGGGTGGAATATCCGCCACGGTAGATAATTATATTCTGAGTTAAATTTTTAAAATAATAATACAACAGATGTAAAGTTTTACTCGTGACCGAAATAATGCCCCAGCAAGACTGGGGAATTATCTTTGTCTACCCACGTTGGGGGCAACGTTGACTGTGTGAAAAATATGTTTTGAAGTGGTAGCCACAACCTTTCCGCCAAAGGCGGATCCACCTACGGTGGATAGGTTGCGTAAGTCATTGAAATTAAATACCCCGATTTCGCAGGCTAAAGCCTGCGGCTACCAAAAATAAAGGTTTTTACACAATCTGACATGGTATTACCAATTAATTTTAAAAATTACATTACACAGAATAGTTCACAAGTCTTGTTGGTGATCAAAAAAAATGCCCCAGCAAAACTGGGGCATTATCTTTGTTTTGCCCACGTTGAGGGCAACGTGGGAATACTTTTATTTTAACAAAAATCAGAACTCGGTTTTTCCGGTGAATTTGAATTTTTTAATCAGTACCGCAGGGCAGACTATGCAGCCTACGTCCTCCCACCATGAGTTAATCACCTTTCTGTCCCGGGAAAGCTCGACTACATTGGAGAAAGCCTTAAGCATCGACTCGGTGAACCTTAGGTTTTTAATCCCGTGTTTTATTTTTCCATTCTCGATAAAGAAGGTTCCGTCCCTGGTCATTCCGGTAAACAGAGCATTACGGGTGTCCAGATAGCCGTTGATGTAATGAAACCTGGTTATCAGAAGACCGCGTTTGGTTTTCTCGATCATCTTCTTTATGGAGGAATTGCCTGCTTTGACAAATAGGTTTAAGGCTATGGCACCCTCAGAGAAATCAGGGGTTAGGGCATGACCGGTGGATTTAACCTTATCCTTGGTAGCGCTCAAAGAATCGTAGACCACCCCTTTGGCTACCCCGCTCTGAATGATGGTCACCTTCTTTTTGGGAACGCCCTCGAAGTCAAAGGGAAATCCCATGGCGGACTCATCGTTTCCGTCATCGTAGATGCTGATCGAATCACCCATTATCTTTTTACCGATTCTATCAGCCATAAAGCTGGTCTTCTCCTGGAGCGGTTTTGAGCCGAATCCGATGTAGTTCAGCCACTCGATAAGGTTAGCCAGGGCAGCCGGCTCCAGTATCACATCATATTCCCCGGGTTCCACCCCCTTTGGGTTTTTACTTTCCAGACATTTACCTATGGCAACCTCAGCTAACTTTTCGACATCGACTGTGGTTACGTCCCGGGTCAAAAACTCCGAATAACCGGAGGAATTACCGGACATCACCACGATGTTAATAAAAGAGGAGGTAAGAGGCTGGTAACAGGCAACCCCCAGGGAATTGACCACCGCTATCTCCGATTCTGCGGTTGAAAAAGAACCTGCCACGTCAAGGTCGTGTTTTTTAGCTTTTTCGAATATCTCTTTTACCTTCTCTGCCCTCTGGATTGGGGTGAAGGAAGCGGTTTTCTTGAAATGGGTTTTTATCTTTTTGTAACTCTGCTTGGAAGGGAGGGAAACGAAATCGGGATTTTCCCTC
>SMTZ1_10007224_pt1 | contig 14786 bp, 15 predicted proteins | sample DeeMarSWOR136_30_FD_25667 | JGI IMG/M metagenome (IMG submission 25667)
CGACCACGATATGCGTATCGGGGAAGCCAGTGTAAGTGGAAAGGGCCTGCTTAAGATCATGATAGGAGGAATCTGGATACAAATGGGCGCGATCCAGTTCATCGATAATGGCCTGTCGAGCCTGAGGTGAAATACCATACGGCAATTCATTCCCCATGAGCCTAGCATAGTCGGGGCGCTGGTCGTAAAGCATTCGCAGAATAGCCGTGGGATTATATGCTTTGGCTTCGTGAATGTGTGATTTTAACAAGTGTGAAATGTCACCCATAAGGGATACCCACCCAACCAGTTGTTGGAGCTACCTTTGCATTCGAGGGTTGCCTTAAAGGCAATGGTTGTACCGAAATCTAACCATCCGTCTCCCTTTTAAAGATGAAGTAGCACAAACCTCGACTATGACAGCCTATGACGAACTCATGGCGAAATCCCGTGAATACTACTTACTCCAAAGTGTCATTTCTAACATTGGCTGGGATACAGAAACGTACATTCCACCCAAAGCCTATCCACAACGTGGCGAACAAATGGCACTCTTATACCAACTAGCCCATCGAATGGGTTCTGACCCTAAGGTCGGGAAACTCCTCGACAAAGTGGAAAAGAAGACAGAATTCAACAAACTCGATGCGATCCAACAACGGAACGTGCACCTCATTCGCCGTGAATATGATTCAGTAGTGAAAATCCCAGAGAAGCTAATGGGAGAGATTGCTAAGCAACAAACTATAGCCGTTAGTGTCTGGAAGAAAGCAAAAGCGAAAAAGGATTGGAAACTCTTCGAACCCGAACTCGCAAAGATGGTTGACCTTGTACAACAGCGAGGTGAAATCCTCAAGGACGTCCGAAACACCCCCACAGTCTATGATGCCCTCTTAGACCAATTTGAGCCTAAAATGACCCAAGATATCATTTCAGAGGTGTTTACCGATGTGAGGAATGCCCTCATTCCCCTCGTCGACAAATACACGGCAGCGATAAAAGGAAAAGACTTCTCGTTTTTGAATCGGAAGGTACCGATTCCTATTCAACGTAAAATCTCGACAGCCCTTGCAGATTTTGTACTCTATGATACAACATCAGACCAAGCTGGTGGTCGAATTGACGAAGTCGAACACCCCTTTACCACTGGCTATTATGACGATGTCCGAATCACTACACACTACTATGAAGACAAAATCGCTTCCTCCATCTATTCGGTGCTTCACGAAGCAGGACATGCCCTCTATGGTCAGAACTATCCTGCGGAAGGAAAATGGCAACCTTGGGGTGAATCCTCAAGTTATGGCATTCATGAATCTCAATCCCGTTTTATCGAAAACATGGTTGGGCGATCTCCAGAATTTGTTCAGTACTTTTACCCCATCCTGAATAAACTCACAAATAATACATTCAAAGACATCAGTCTGGAGCAATTCACTCAAGGAATAAACAGGGTTGAACGTTCCAAGATTCGAATCGAAGCCGACGAAGTCACCTATTCACTCCATGTCATTATCCGCTTCGAAATCGAACGCGAACTCTTCGCTGGCAAAATCGCTATCCAAGACCTCCCCAACGTTTGGAACCAAAAATACGACGAATACCTGGGCGTGAAAATCAAACACGATTCCGAAGGAGTCATGCAAGACACCCACTGGGCCTCCGGCTACCACGGCTACTTCCCCAGCTACGCCCTCGGTAACATCTATGGTGGTCAATTCCTAGCCATGATGGTAAAAGACATCCCCGATTGGCTCGCCCAAATCGCGAAAGGCAAATTCAAGAACATCCTGCAATGGATGATCGACCACGTGCACAGAAAGGGCAACATGTACTATCCCCAAGACTTAGTCAAACAAGTCACTGGCGAAGGCTTAAACGCCAAGCCCTTCATCAAATATCTTGAAACCAAATACAAACGCATCTTTGGTATCTAAAACTGAAGATAGAAAGAGAGAAGGGGACCCGTGCCCGTTTGCCCGAGCCCCAGCAAGTTCAGGGCACGTCCTAGAATCCAAGCAAGTTACTTAGCGGCGGCAAGCAAATGTGTAGATATCCTTAATGATTCGTGCCCGCTGTTCCTTGTCCGTGCCTTCATAATTATTGTAGGTGTGCATTTTGTTAGTCACCGAAGAATACCATGGTCAGCGTCTTATAAAAGGCGGACTCACCATTTGGGCTCACTTTCCGAGGTCACATAATGTATCTTTACTCACATACTGTTAAAATGACAACTTTGTAAAGGCAATATATGATAACCTTGTTATGTATCTAGGTCTTCACAAAAACTATTCTGACAATAATACCATCCTAGTGAGGAGATTTAGGAAAAAGAAGTGGTCACGTCAACCCCACCTTGCTATCCCCATGGGGCAACGGTGAATCGCCAAGCACCCCATAGCTCATCGGTATTGCCGGTCACAACGCCAGCACGGGGGAAAGAATGAGAAGTTACTACACCATGAAACGAACTACCCCCGAACCCATTATAAAGAAGACTCAAATTTTCAATCAACCCATCAGAAAATCTAACCACAAAATGCGCAGTATAGGGCAAATCTCGTAACATCGGATCCGGATATGAAGAATAGAGAAACGTGAAATTCACTGAATGAAACACCACAGAATATGAAGAATTGTCATTCCAATCATACCGTGCACTCAAGAGACACAAACCCCCCTGCGCCGGCAACACAACCATCCCAAAAAAGCCTGGCACTACCAAGAAACCTAGAAGCACAGCTACCATTACTATAATAACAATCACAGACTGAATCAACCGTTTCTTCTTCACCAAACCGCCATCAACACTCCATTGAAACCAGACTAAAATTGTATAATAACACTAAATCAAAAAAAATTCCGTTCAAGGCAGTATGTGAGTAAATGTCAATGTTGAGGTCACAAAATGTAACTATCTAAAACATAGTAAAAAGAGGGTTTGCTACGAACCTTTAATGGTTCCCATCTTGATGTGTAAACGTCTAAATAGGAAAAGGATATCAGTATGCTAAAATTCGAAGAGGGGGTTTCAATGAACCGAAAAACAAAAGCGGCTATAGCTGTTTTCGCTTGTGTAATTCCAATTAGTGCCGTATTCCTGGGTGTATTCAGGACCTATAGTTGTGTATACTCACCCCTTCGCTGTTGCTTATAATTGGACTTGTATTGATGAACAGGTTCTTCAATTTGAAATCAACTGGCCATATGTACAATGGAAATTGGAAGTTAATGTTGAAGAAATAACAGGGAACTATCCGGGTCCTGGGCTTACTAGAAACATTACTGTCTATGATTCAGTGGGTATAATTTGGGCCTATTTTGAAATTGACACTCCGGGCGTTTATTCGACGATTTGGATCCCACCAGATTCACCATTGTTCACTTTGGTCCCCGGCACATTTAACATTTCGATTCAGGGCATTGGATGGTATTATGGGGGTTTCCATGGTCAAATTACAGTGTATGCTAGAACCCAAATCCATGCTTTCATTTATGGAGAATCTGGCGGCTGAAGATGAATCTCAGTATTTGTGTTTATCGTGTGGAGCTTCACATAGTTTGAATGAACATCAATTAGGGATTACTCTTTGCGATATTTTGGGATGACCTCACGACCAATGAAGTCGAATTTATGCAGTTGGTCTTTGCCATACCAAACGGGATAGTAGAAAATGAATTCTGTAATACCAATATCGCGGTATTGTTGAATGAAGTTCACAAAGTTTTCTTCTGAGTCGAAGACCGTTTCTGAGTGGGGAGAGAAATAGAGAAATGAGCGGCGGAGGGTTTGTGGGTCTCGACCAATTTCTTTACAATACTTGTCGAGTAGTTGGTTCCGTTTCTTGGTATCTTTCAGCAGTTGTTCTGGTGGAATGCCCCACTCGCCTCCGTAGGAATTCCAAGTATCAGCATATTTTGCCGTCACTTTGAGCATTGAAGGTCCCAGAGCCCCGATGGTGATGGGGGGACGTGGGGTTTGAATGGGTGCTGGTGCCATAGCTGCTTCTTTCATATTGTAGTATCGACCTTCAAATGAAGTGACGGGATTTTGGAGAGTCTGATCGATTATCTCTACTGCTTCCTTGAACCGATGAACGCGTTCAGGGGGAGCCCAGTCGTCAATCCCAGTCATATGATAAACTGGGTCGACAGCTCCGGATGCCCCAGCACCTAATCCTAGCTCTAAACGTCCTCCAGAGATATGATCCACGGTTAGCGCTTGCCGGGCAAGAATTGCAGGATTTCGTAGTGGATTAGCAGTAACGAGGGTCCCTATGCGAATCCGTTTGGTGACCGTCGCAAGACCAGAAAGAAGTGTCCATGCTTCAAACCACGGATCATTTGGTGCCATGTAATTGACAAAATGATCTGCTACCCAGACACTATCAAAATTTAGTACTTCAATTGATTGCCAGAGCGCCACCATTTTCTCCCACGGTTCACTTTGAAGCGTCATTATGCCAAAACGAAGCTGATTAGTCATGATTCGCCATCTCAGAGTGCTTTGTAGAGCCCTTAGACTTGCTCTAAATCGATTTCGGTTGGTTACATCTTTATTTCGTCCCTAATAAGGTGAACCCACAATCTGAGTTCACAGAATGTGACTTTTCTGGTTCACGAAAAAGAGTCGCTCGGAATCCTTGATTTTACAGAGTTCTGGTGAAATGGGCGATAGTTTAATTAGCGTAATTTGAAATGCCTTAGTTGGGGTAACCTAGAGAATGATTCATCACGTCTTCATCATCGATGCACGGCATGATATAGTCGTGCAGAAGAAGTTTTGGGTCATCGACGTGAATACCATTGAAGTTGAGGATTTTGCCACACGGATTAAAGAGAGCAAATCACTGTTTATCGAACAAATAGGTGAAACAAAATACATCGGACAGCCACTTGGACGGGGTGTTGTTATTTTATGTGCCGAGTCAGTCGATGAAGACACGACACTCTTGGAAAAACTCGAAAAAGTGACTGACGAATTCCGCCGTGTCATCAGCTACCAAGAAGAGTACGAAGACTTCATGCAAAAAGTTGACCAATACGTGACGACCAAGCTCAAGGTCAGCATCCTCGGTTACGGTGGAGTAGGAAAAACAACCATGGTCCATCTCCTTAATGGTGGAGGGATCCCCCAGACTTATATTCCCACTATTGGTATTGATATTCAAAAAGTCGAAGGCGCCCGTATTGGCACCTATGAGATTCTGTGTTGGGACTTTGCGGGACAGGCGCGGTTTCGGAAGTTATGGAAAGCACTCTTTTCCCGAAGCCGAATTGTTTTCATTGTCACCGATTCAACCCTTGAAAATGTCCTGCAAAGTAAAGATATCATCACGTTTCTCCATGAGAACGGCGTTGGCAGTGAAATCGTCGCCATTGCAAATAAACAGGACTTGAAGGGAGCACTACAACCTCATCTCGTGCAACGGGTGCTAGGCGTTAAAACCTATGGGTTGACTGCTATTGACCCTGAGAATCGTGAGGTCGCTTTGGATATCATTCGTATGAGCTTGGAGAAGACGTTGGACTGGGAGAAGATGGAATTCGATACCATCGACTTCACGCCTTAATAAATTGTTTTTCAGCATTGGAAAAGCCACGAAATTAATTAGGGCAAACCATTTCATGAAGACGTGGTAATAACATGGTGAGTCAAAGTGCATCCCAACCAACACAGAGAAATCCCCCATTTTTAGTGAGTAAGGTTCAAGCCAGTGACAATCTTAAAGCAGACATTAGGAAGGCCATTGAGCTCATTGGGGGATTAGACCAACTCATTCAGCCTGGAGATTTGGTCACAATCAAACCAAACATGAACACGGCTGATCCCTATCCAGCTTCAAGTGATGCTGATTTCATTCAAGCCTTGGGTGAGATCTTGCTCGATGCTGGTGCTGGAAAACTCCAAATTATGGATGCATCCACCCAGCGGGTTTGCACACGCGATGTTGGTGAAGAGATTGGAATCTGTGATGTAGCTGTGGATCTAAATGCGGATTTCATCTCACTGGACGAACACTCTTGGATTAAACAATCATTTCCACTTGGGAAATACTTGGAGAGCGGAAACATTGGGGAACCCGCGTTGAACCTTGGCAAACTGGTAATCGCACCATGCCTGAAAACCCATTTCATTGCTAAATTCACGGCGAGTATGAAAGTGATGATGGGGTTGCTGAAGCGGCAAGATCGATTGAAAATGCATATGCGAAAACTCGAATTCAAAATCGCTGATCTCGCGTCGTACTTCCACCCCACACTGGTTGTAATGGATGCCCGGAAAGTCTTTGTGACGAAAGGACCCGCTTCTGGGCAACTGGAAACTCCGAATGTAATCTTCGCTAGCCATGATATGGTTGCCATAGATGTTGAGGGAGTCCGGCTTCTGCAGAGCTATAATGCAAAAAACAAACTCAATAAACCGGTTTGGGAATTAGGTCAAATCGCCCGAGCTAAAGAAATCGGATTTGGCGCAACTAGCGACGACGACATTAAACTTATTGAAGCCCTATGACCGTCATCATTTCATACGGAACTATATGCTCTTTGCATAACGGTAGGATTCCCACTGTGAGGCGTAATTAATTTGATACTTTGATGATATCGTCGAAATGTCCATCTCGGATTTTGTTTAGGACGACAAAAGAACGAGTTTTTTCAATAAAATCTTGATTGCGAATCTGCTCGATAATATCCTCAAAGCAGGGGATATCCTCACAAATGATTTTGATAATGAGGTCGAACTCACCGGCCACTGTATAGATCTCGACAATATTTTCGATGTTCCGGAGTGCTTGGGCTACCGTTGGTCCGGGCATACGACCCACATTGACACCCACAAGGACTGTGATGGGGTTGTCGGCTTTCTCATAATCGATGTTGACAGTGAATCGTTGGATAACGCCAGTGTTGACTAGTCCGTCGATACGCCTACGAACTACGGATTCTGAAAGCCCAAGAGTTCGGGCTAGTCGCGTTATGGGTTGTCGAGCATCCCGCACAAGGTGTCGGAGAATGCGTCGATCCGTTTCGTCAAGGTGAACCTGAGTCATGGTGTCACATCCGTAACATTTTAAGGGGAACTTTCTATCGCCCAAAATCTACAAGTTTTCAGGCTAAATCTAGCCTCTTTCTGTCAACCCCTTAAAAGATACTGGTGGTTTTAGAATTTTGCGAGGAAAAAAAACGCGTTTTCTTACGCTCTCTTATATAATATTGGTGGATTCCAATGACAAAGGATCCGTTTGTATATGTTGATGGTGAATTTGTACCAAGCCAAGAGGCCAAAGTATCGGTGTTTGATCATGGACTCCTCTATGGCGATGGCATCTTTGAAGGCATCCGTGTTTATGACCGGGTTGTTTTCAAATTGAATGCTCACTTGGATCGATTGTATCGAAGTGCTAAAGCGATTGAGCTGACGATTCCTCTGGACCAAGAAACGATGAAGGCAGCCCTTTTGGAGACATTACGTCGAAATGGGTATACTGATTCCTATATCCGCTTATTGGTTACTCGGGGAAAGGGAGACTTAGGTGTGAATCCGTTAAAATGTCCAAAGGCTTCGGTAATTATCATTAATATTCAGGTAGAGCCGATGCATGGTCATGGATCAAAGGAGAAGGGCATTTCAACCATTGTTGCAAGTGTGCGTCGTCAGGCTCCTGACTCGAGTAGCCACGAGATTAAGTCATTAAATTATCTGAATAGCATTCTTGCTGTATTGGAAGCCAACAGGCAAGGTGCGGATGATGCAATCATTTTAGATCACAGGGGGTTTGTTGCTGAGTCGACGGGTACGACTCTGGTTGCAGTGATTGATGGAGCGTTACATGCCCCGCCGTTAACCGCAAGTATTTTGGATAGCATTACACGGCGTTTTGTGTTAGATATGGCGCAGGATCTTGGTTTTGGGGTTAAGGAGAAGGATATGACATTGTTCCAGTTGTTGATGGCAGAGGAAGTGTTTCTCTGTGGGACAATGGGAGAAATTACTCCAGTACGCAGTATCAACGGACAAGCAGTAGGAACCAAGACTCCTGGTCCAGTGACGCAAAAATTGATTGCTGAATTTAAGAAACGACGTCGATTGCCCCAATACGGTACAAAGATTGCTTAGACATGATTTTACAAAACGATAAGATAAGGTGTATTAATGTCTGAACAAGATTTAGGCGAAATGCGACCGTCAATTCGGATTGCCCTTTTTGCGGTACTGACCGCATTAACAGCCGTGTTAACAGTCATCATCGAAATTCCCGTCCCTGCTACCCAGGGCTACATCAACTTGGGTGATGTTGGAGTCTTGTTGGCGGGGCTTTTATTGGGTCCGTTTGGTGGTCTGGCGGGTGGTCTTGGTTCCGCATTGGCTGATGTGGCTTTGGGCTACTATCTTTATGCGCCCATCACCTTTGTAGTCAAGGGACTTGAAGGCACAATCGTTGGATTGATTATGTGGACTTTCAAACCGTTTAGTCGATTTGAGGTTCGAATTGTGGTTGCTGTTCTCTTAGGTAGTTGTGTCATGGTCTTTGGCTATTTCACTGCAGAGGCAGTGCTTTTCGGTCCTGCTGCAGCGTTTGTTGAGGTCCCTGGGAACATCTTCCAAGTCGTGTTTGGGAGCATTGTTGCTGTAAGTGCTTTTCTTGCAATCTTCAAAGGTTTGCCTTACTTCAGACAAAAACCATCTACGGATGGTTAAATATTGGAGAATGAGTAGGATTTCAGATAGGCACTATGGTGCCTTTCAGGGTTGATGACACTGGACTATACTTTTTGAAGTACTCAGTTAGTGCATCGATGGCTTTCAGATTTTGAGTGCGATGGTTTTTCCCATAATGAACAGGTATCCCTTGCACCGTGAGATAGCAAGCTTGATAAGTTTTCGAGGGATTCAAAGGGTGTCCACCGATGAAGAATTCTTGAATGCGTTTTCGGTAAGGATTTTCGATGCGGAAGTAGATGTTGAGTCCAAGGCAACGTTTGACGTAGCCTCCGATTTGCCTGTAGGGATCGCGGGAAAAGGTGTTTTCGAGGTTATCTTCCATCATATTCCACAGTTCTTTACCTGTGATGTCACAAACAGAGATTGGTGGATTGTCAGGGATGATGTTCCACAAGTCATTCATGGTGACATCACCGGGAGGGATGGGAGCTCCAAAGCGCCAACCGTTGGAAAATCCTAATTCTGTGTTACTCGCTTCGAGGCAAGCTTGGAGAAGAAGATTATCCATAGTAGATTCAAGTGTGCGCCATCTACTGAGCGTGCTCCGGGTTTGTCCTACGACTGTTTCCAACATTGATCGTTGTGACTTGGAAAAACTGCGATCAATCATATCTTTGATTGCTTGGTTGGGTTGGATGTGTTCCTCAACGGGAATGAGTTTATGGCGAAATGTTTTCACATGGTTGTTTACGATTTTCAAGTCAAGACGCCCAATGAAGGAACCGTGGCAACCAGATTGGATGATGACTGCCCGATTGACCACGACGGGTTGATTGAGTCGGTTGTGTGTGTGACCACTAAGGAGCACATCGATGCCATTAACTTCTGATGCGAGTTTCAGGTCTTGGGGATACCCGAGATGGGAAAGGACAATAATAAGGTCGACACGTTCTTTTTCGCGTAGATGTTTGATATAGTTGGGAAGTTCCTCATTACCGAGTGTGAAGTATACGCCTTCACTAAAGGAGGGCGGCATGGTCTTATCAATAACATTGGAAGCAACACCAATTACCCCAATATGTAACCCGTTTCGTTCAAGAATTGTGCCAGGGGAAAATAGGAGAGTTTTTGTGTCCTTTGCGAAGCAGTTGACTGCTAGCATGTGATGTTCTAGTTGATGGGAAAGTGATTGGAATTCAGACGGACCATAGGCGAACTCCCAGTGGGCTGTCATTGCATCAAATGCCATTGCGTTGAGGACAGGAACCATAGCTTTACCTTTGCTTTGGACGACTGGATAGGTGCCATGGAGGGTGTCTCCATTATCAAGTGTCAGTACGGAGTTCGGGTGTTCCACCTGAATTTGACCGAAGAGTGTGGCGATTTGTGCAAACCCTCCAACCTCTTGTGTGATTATTCGTCCGCTTTTCCAGAAAAGTTCATGGTGGGATTCGAGGTAGCCGTGACTATCATTGAGTTGGAGGACTGTCAGATGTTTTTCTTCTGGCATATTGACCACTCGCTACTCAGCCGAATTCCCAGGTAGAGAGAATATATTCCTACTTGCACTTGAGGATTCCTATTCAATAGAAAAGAAGGAGGAACCTTTCAGGTTCTTATATTAACTTGATTGTGACCCTTTGGGTTGATTGGCTTTGGATTGGGGGAATGGACAGGGTTCCATGGAGGCTTGTATGCTTTTCACGGATTCGTGGATTAGAAAGTTCCATGTAAGTGGTCCAAGATCAAGAAGAGCATTCAGGAAGTAGTCCCAAGTCTGGGGTCCAATATTCAGGGATTTTTCAAAAGCATTTTTCATGGTCACAAATCGATCTTTAGTGCTGGCTGTGACACCAATTGCTGTCCACTTTTCCTTTGATGTGTTAGTCATTAGGTAACCTCCACTGGTTGGAATTTCCGAATTGAATATTATCATGACATATTCACATTGGTTTTTGAAGCTGTCGGCTGGAACACCGTTTTCAAGGTCAAAAGATGTGAAATGTTGACCGGGGTTCCGATGTAATCCTGTGTGGGCAGATTTATTTTAGGAAAACGAGGGAATGGAGGTGGAATAGGTGAATCCACTGCATGCGTGTTAAAGCCTTGGTTGCTGGACTCAAAGAGCTGGTTGAGGAGCTGGGTATAGAAGGGTGGCATGAGTTTCGGACCCCCGATCGGACTCGAATCGATTTCGCCGTCACGCAGAGCTCAAATCGGCTCTTGGCAGTGGAGTTCGAGCGTTCGAGAAAATGGTTGTTTGCCCGGGTTCTGTATAATTCGGTGAAAGCTCAACGTGCCGAGTTTCCCGCGATTCTGTTTGTTTATCCTTTCTATGATCTTCCCCGTGCTGGTCGTTCATGGGTTCCCGATTATGTGGAGGATACGTTGGGACTTCGGTTGGCGTTATGTCATCCTCGTGATTGCTTAATAGCGGCGCGTACACTTGTTTGTGAACAGCTAAAGCTTCCGGTTCCAACTGGTATTACTGAACACACAACCTGACTCACTGAAAGTTGGTGCAGAGGCGTGGAAGTCCATGAAGCCTCGCTCTACTTCCAAAAAGGCGCGAAAACGTCAAGTAACGAAAACATCAGCAAAAACGAAGAAAACCAGTTAACTGATTGAAAAGAATTCAATAATTTTGGCACGAAGCTTATAATCTCACAATACACAGTTCTGATAGTGTTTGAGCAGGGGAATACACATGTCTGAAACTATTGATCAAGTGATATCCGACCGGCTTGAAGTTCTTTCTCGGACGACCTTTCCAATTAACTATGTGTTTTCGAAGACCTTTGAGTATGCCCGAAAACATCGAGATTGTGCCCTGACCATTGTAACAAAGTCAGGTACACAAGTAAACTTTACAGAACCGGTCAAAGTGCATCCGAAATTATTGGATCGTGAAGGTGCATTTGTTTATCGAAGACGATTGTATTATGTGAAAGAACTGAAAATCCTTGATAGTTATTTGGTAATCACTCAGGACCAACTTGAACTGCCCAAAAGGAAAGACCCCAAAGAGAATGTGGGATTCTTCGTAAAGGCTGTAACACCGTATGTTAAAGCTGTGGACGATATTATTCGCCGACGATTCGGTACGATAGTAATTCACATTTCAACTAAAGATAAGCCACTTGTGTTGCATCGTCAAACTGTGAAAGGTAAACAAAGCCTCACAGCAAATGAACTTCTAGCAGAAATTAGAATCCCGTTAGAACTTAGACTAGCAATTCGAGAGACTCTATTCAGAAGTAAACCGGGTCCAGAAATTCAGGAAAAAGGTCAGAAAAAAGAAACAACAGTGAAACCCTCTTCTTTGACATTAGAGGATGGGCGAGTTATTCTTTATTCTCCGGGTAGTATTCAAGCTCAGGAATTCATTGAATTGGGGAAAGTCCCTTACAGTTTCAAAAGCGAGGAGGGTCCGGTACCAGCGCGTGTTATCATTACCAGTTTTCTTCAATTTGAAAACAAGACTGTCGCCCAATTACTTGAGGCATATAGCGATTTAGCATTTCTACCCTTCTTCTTCGATCTCTACTTAGAGCAAGGTGGACCACCAATTCGAAATGTTGCACTTTTTGATGAACAACTAATTATTGGTAGGACCCCAGAATCCAATATTCATGAAGGAGAATTCGAAATATTTCTAGCAAAATCGGGAATTGACAAGCATCTTTTGAAAGGTTAATTGCATGTGTCTAATATGAAGGAAGACTCTTCACAAATTTTTCTTAATCGCTTCGACACCAAGATTAAACGCGTTGAGATTGACTTCTTTTAATCGTCGTATTTTCGAGATTTCTTTTTCCAACATGTTCTCTTTCACGGGTGTGAGATTTGCTCCTGCAAGAGCTCCAACCATCACAGTATTCATCACTAAGGGATCCCCTGCTTGTTGGGCTAGATTTACTGCATCTAAAGTAAATAAGCGAGAACAAAGTGATCGAAGCCTATTCTCAACATCTTGGATTGGAGGATACTCAAGTTGACCTGTGAGCACTTCAATAGGATGAACGGGGTGCATGTTTACGATGGCAATGCTTTCAGGGTTCATGTAGAGAGAACCCACGCGAAGTGCCTCAATGGGTTCAAAACCAAGAAGTAAATGAGTGGAGTGCTTGGGGATAAGTGGGCCTACGTCATGCTTGCTTATTCGAATATGGGACATTACTGACCCGCCACGCTGGGCAGCTCCATATGTTTCTCCAATTGCCACGAAATAGCCTTTGGTTTTTGCCGCGTCTGCAATTAAACGTGATGAGAGAACGTTCCCTTGACCACCTACACCAGCAATCACAATGTTGAATGGATCATCATATGTCAAATTGCTCACTTCTCAACTTGATAGATAGCATTGTGCGGGCATATGTCGACACACACGCCACAGCCATTACATAACGTGACCTCGATTCGGGCTTTGTTGGATTCGTTGTCCCAAACACAAGCAGGACAGTTGAATTCCACCGAACAAATCTTGCATTTTTCTCCAAAGCATTTGTCAGTATCAACCTTGAATACTGGAGTGGGTTCTTGTCGTTGTCTCCTTTGGCGATTGGTGATTAATGCACATTCTCGCCGGAATACGATAGCTTGACTTTCCTCGGAGTTCAATGCCTTATAGACTGTATCGATTGAGTCCTTGATGTTGAATGGATCGACTACTGAGACGGATTGAAATCCGATACCTTTGAGGACTCGTTCAATAGGAACTGTTGATGTCACATCTCCTGTTGCTGTCAAACCGGTCCCGGGATGGGGTTGAAATCCTGTCATCGCTGTTGCATTGTTATCTAGCACGCAGACAACAGCTTTTGATTGATTATAGACAATGTTGACTAAGGCAGGTAGACAGGCATGGAAGAAGGTTGAATCGCCAACCACTGAAATTATTGGGTCTGTGAGTCCAAATTGGTCTAACTTGCCAAGACCACTGGCAATTCCTACTCCAGCACCCATTGAGTGTTGGTTGCGCATTACACCGTGGTAAAATACTCCAAGTGAATAACAGCCGATGTCTCCAGTAACGATGCCTTTGCCCTTGTTGCGTTTGATTGCGCGATAGATACTATAGTAAGCAGGTCGGTGGGGACAGCCAGGACAGAAAGTGAGGAGACGTCTTGGTACAATATCTGGGGCTTTACTAGCCGCATTGATGTATTCTTCTTGCGCGGTAGTATAGGTGAGTTTTTTCACAGCGGCGATTGATTTGATTGCCAAATTGATATCAACTTCGCCAAAATTCGGAATATGTCCAGTTAATTTTCCATAGAATTTGGGAATGGTTTTTGCTGGCATCTCTGATGCCAGACTTCGGATTTGTTCTTCCAGATAAGGGTCAACTTCTTCAAAGAAGAGCACCTCAGTCGTCGTCTTTAGGTGATCTAGAATCAATGCTTTGGGTAATGGAGAAATGGTGGCGATTCGCAGAATGCCAACATCCTGCAATTGGAGAGTTTCCACAGCTTCCCGGATATATTTCCAGGCAATGCCTGATGTGATAATCAATAGAGATGGTTTCGCGGGTCCATCATACCGATTCCAGGGTGATTTTTCGAATTCCTCTTTGCGAACTTTTTCCAGGCGAGCATGTAATTCGCCATGACGTAAATGAGGGCGCGGGAGATTATGTAACGGGAGACCATAATCGAATTTCGCAGTTCTTAGAGTTCGGGAGATTTTTCCTAACTTAAAGGGAGCCCGGCTGTGTGCTAACCGTGTTGTTTCACGAACCATCACAATGACGCCATGTTTTTCAGATAACTCAAACGCGTAGGGGATAATATCCTTGGCTTCTTGGTGAGTTGACGGTTCAATGACCACAACATCAGAATAGAATCCTAGCGGTCTGGCATCGCCCTCTGCAGTTGAACTGTGAGCAAAGGGATCATCGGCCACTACCAGTACTAATCCACCGGGTCCATGACCGGTGTAGGCAATGTTGACGAGAGAGTCTAATAACACGAAGAGTCCATTGAGCTTCATGGATGCCATGGCACGTAATCCAGTCCAGGCAGCAGCAGTAGCTGCTTCAAAGGCAACTTTTTCGTTAACACTCCATTCAACATAGATTCCAGATTCTTTTGAAATAGTAGCTAAATTTCCCAAAATCTCAGAAGACGGAGAACCAGGA
>SMTZ1_10008006_pt1 | contig 14784 bp, 11 predicted proteins | sample DeeMarSWOR136_30_FD_25667 | JGI IMG/M metagenome (IMG submission 25667)
TTGGAATAGATTTGCTGCATTTGGGTGTTGTTTTTGCAGTGAATCTGGCCATAGGCATGTTTACACCCCCTTTCGGCCTGAACTTGTTCATTATCCAGAGTATATTCAATAGACCACTCGATCAGATAGCCAGATCGGTTCCACGCTTCTTTGTGGTGTTTTTGTTGGCGCTCGTCATCATCACTTACTTTCCACAGCTTTACATGTGGCTGCCCAATCTTTGGCTGGCTCACTAAGAAACCGAACAAAACTTCTACTTGAAGAGGAGGAAATTTCGTAATGAAGGAAGTTAAGGAAGAACTTAAAGACTTAAGGGGGACGTTGGAATGGTTGAGATCTGAGGACCTCCTGTTGGAGACTGATGCGGAAGTTGATCCGGATCTGGATATCACAGGTGTACAAAAGCACCTGGATGGAAGCTGCCCCATTCTTTTTAACAATGTAAAAGGTTATCCCCACCTGCGGGCGGTCACCAATCTGTTTGCGAATACCACGGTGATGAACAAGGTGTTCGGCTGGCCCAACGATACGGAAAGGACCAAAATCCTGGCCCATGCGATCACCCATCCGCTTCCTCCCGTTGAAGTCTCTCAAGATAAAGCCCCTGTCCAGGAGCATGTCATTACCGATGACCTGGATGTGAACAAATGGGGGTTGGCCATAAGACACACACCGCTGGAAACAGAGTTTACCATTGGCAGCGGGATGAGTGTGGTGGTTGGCAAGTACTTCAAGGGCGGGTCTCACATCGGTTACAACCGGATGAATTTCAGGTGGGGGAATGTGGGCACCTTTCAATCTGCGCCTGGATCTCATATGTGGCAGGTCATGGTGGAGCACTACAATGAACCTGAAGGTATACCTATTACGATGTGTTTTGGTATTCCGGTGGCAGCCAATTTACTGGGGGGTTCCGGGTTTGACTATGTGATCTTGCCCAAAGGTTGTGATGAACTGGGGGTTGCGGGTGCTGTTCAGGGAGGACCACTGCGCATCGTCAAGTGCCGCACCATCGATGCTTATACTCTAGCGGATGCGGAATTGGTCCTTGAAGGGTACTTGAGACCGAAAGACCGCCGATACGAAACGGCCGAGGCGGAAAAAGAGGGTGTACAGGGCAAAACCTTCTTTCATCCCGAGTGGTCTGGATACATGGGTAAAGCCTACAAGGCAGCAACCTTTCATGTCACAGCCATCACGATGCGTGAACCTGAGTCAAAACCGGTCATCTTTCCCCTTGCTGTCCATACAGAGGATGAAATTAATATCGATAGCACCATAAGAGAAGCTGCCATCTATGAACTTTGTGAGCGGCTGCAACCAGGGATCATCCAGGATGTGCACACCCCATATTGCTTCACGGATTGGGGTGGCTGTATTATCCAGGTAAAAAAGCGGAGTCGAATTGAAGAGGGCTGGCAGCGTAACTTCCTTGTGGCCATCATGAGCTGTAGCCAGGGCAGCCGTATGGCCATTGCTGTGGACACGGATATAGATATCTACAGCATGGACGATGTAATGTGGGCCCTGGTGACCCGGGTCAATCCCCAGACCGACATCATGAATCCCGTTCCTGGAGGCATTGGCCAGACCTTTCAGCCTGCTGAGCGAATGACAGCAGGAGAGAGGCCCTGGACCGCATCGAACACAAGATTTGAGGGGGGCATAGCCATTGACGCTACGGTACCCTTCGGTTACGAAGAGGATTTTCACCGGCCGGAGTACCCCGTTCAGCAGGTCTCACTGGAGAAGTTCTTTAATCAAGAACAGATCGCTAAAGGGAAGAGTTTCATGACGGGATGGGCCGAAGTTCTGTCCAAAACAGGGCGTTAAAGGCGGTAGAGATAAGCAAGCCTGGAGGTATCGGTTGAAATCTGAGGGCAGCCGCCTCTCCGGGTCAAGAGATAAATCCATGTCTTTGTCTATGGCGCTGATCATTGGATTTGGGAGGAAATATGCCAACGAATAGAGTGAGGGGACCGTTGATTGATCTGCGTAGCACCGTGGAATGGCTTCGGTCTGAAGACCTTCTCTTGGAGAGCGATGTGGAGGTCAACCCGGATTTGGATATCACGGGTGTACAAAAGCATCTAGATGGGAGCTGCCCCATTCTTTTTAACAACGTGAAGGGTTATCCCCATCTGAGGGCGGTCACCAACCTGTTTGCCAACACTTCTGTCATAAACAAGACTTTTGGCTGGGCCAACGACACGGAGCGTACCAGACTTCTCGCCCATGCCATTACCCACCCTATCACCCCTCTGGAGATCGGCCAGGATGAGGCCCCTGCACAGGAACATGTCATTACGGATGACCTGGATGTCAACAAATGGATACTCGCCATAAAACATACACCGCTGGAGACTGAATTCACCATTGGCAGTGGCATGAGTGTGGTCGTGGGTAAATATTTCAAGGAGGGATCTCACATCGGTTACAACCGAATGTGCTTTAGATGGGGCAATGTGGGCACCTTCCAATCTGCGATAGGTTCGCATATGTGGCAGGTGATGGTGGAGCATTACAATGAGCCCGATGGCATTCCCATTACCATGTGTTTTGGGGTCCCCGTTGCAGCCAACCTTATGGCCGGTTCAGGCTTTGACTACGTTATTCTGCCCAAAGGTTGCGATGAATTGGGAGTTGCCGGCGCTGTTCAGGGCGGACCCTTGCGTATTGTCAAGTGCCGCACCATTGATGCCTACGCCCTCGCAGATGCAGAGCTTGTCCTTGAGGGGTATGTGCGGCCGAAGGACAGGCGGTACGAAACGGCCGAGGCTGAAAAGCTGGGTGTACAGGGTAAGGCGGCGTTCCATCCCGAATGGTCTGGGTACATGGGAAAGGCTTACAAAACGCCCACCTTCCATGTCACGGCCATCACGATGCGTAAACCTGAATCCAAACCGGTTATCTTCCCCTTAGGTGTCCACATGCTGGACGACAGTAATATTGATACCACAGTAAGGGAAGCTGCGACCTATGAACTTTGCGAACGTCTTCAGCCTGGCATCATCCAGGATGTCCACTTTCCTTACTGCTTCACAGATTGGGGTGGCTGTATTATCCAGGTGAAAAAGCGGAGTCGGATCGAAGAAGGTTGGCAGCGCAACTTTCTCACGGCCATCCTCAGCTGCAACCAGGGCATGCGCATAGCCATTGCGGTGGACACAGATATTGACATTTACAGCATGGACGATGTCATGTGGGCCCTGGTAACGCGGGTTAATCCCCAGACCGACATCATGAATCCCGTGCCCGGAGGCATCGGCCAGACCTTTCAGCCCATAACGGCAGGGGCGGGCCAGGGGACGGGATCTGGCACAAGATTTGAGGGCGGCATAGCTATTGACGCTACGGTGCCCTTCGGTTATGAAGAGGATTTTCACAGGCCGGAGTACCCTGTTCAGCAGGTTTCATTGGAGAAGTTCTTTAGCGAGGAACAGATTTCCAAGGGGAAGCGTTTTATGACGGGATGGGCCAAAGTCCTTTCTAAAACAGGCCGGTAAAGCATAGGCAAATATCCTGTCGGTCGCGTCCGTATGGGCGGCATTGTCCTTGAAAATAGAATGGGAAGTTGAGAAAAACGGTTGATGTGAAATGTGACGCGCTAAAGGTATGGCAAAGACTATCAACGGTGTTCGTTTTTGCAGGAGACGCAGGAAACCAGTGAGCCAGTTCAAGTGCATACTCTCAAAACACGTGTTCTGATGTAACGGGATAAACAAGCCTAAAGAAAAAGTTTAGGAGGTATGCCATGGAGGAAAATCAGGCAATGTACAGGGACATGCATAGCATTATGGTTCACAATGCTGAGCGCTTCGGATCCAAAAAATATATCATAAGCGTAGATCAAAACAGGGATATTACATTTTCAGCGTTCAATGAGCAATGTGGCCGAATCGCTAATTTTTTGAAAGACAAGGGTATCAAGAAGGATGATACCGTTAGCCTTATAGGAAAAAACTCTATAGAAACGTTGAGCATCTATTTTGGCGTTTTGAAATATGGCGCCATTGCAAATCCAATCAATTTTGAGGAGAGCAGAGAGAATATCTATCACATTATTGGGCGGGTAAAGCCGAAATTCGTTATCCACAACGAAGAAATGGATTTTGACCAAACGGATTCTCCCTATTCATGGCTGCCCTTCTCTACCCTCGATGTGAAAGAACGCAGGGAGGGTGAGTTCTTTTCCATGATCGAAAATTTTGAGCCAGATTTTGAGACGCCTCTAGGCCGTAAGGATGATATTGCAGAGATTGTTTTCACTTCAGGGACGACAGAAAGGCCAAAGGGTGTTGTCATATCCAGAGAGGCGCTTTTCTATCAAGTGAGGCATCACTGAACAGGATACCATACTGGATTACCGTGCTTACAGTTGGCTTTCCCCGCAGATCTTGTCCATCCTGGTGACCATGCAGGCAGGTGCCACCCTCGTTCTTGGGCAGAAATTCTCCCGTTCCAGATTTCCTGAATGGTTGAGGGAGCATGGTGTGACGATAGCGGTAGGCGTGCCCACGGTTATCAATATACTGGTGAGTGATCCGGTGGATATCCATAAAAAGGACCTACCTGTCCTGAGGTTCATGACGAGCAGCTCGGCCCCACTCTCTGTGGAAAAGCATGGCGATTTTGAAAAGATATACGGGATTCCTATTAATCAACTGGCAGGCTCAAGTGAAGGGGGTTGGGTATGTGCAAGCCCTCCTGAGAAAAGAAAGAGGGGATCAGCGGGCCCACCCGTTAGCTCTAAAGACCTATTCATTGTCAGTGAACAAGGAAAGAGATGTGAGGCGGGAGAAGAGGGTGAGATCGTGTATAGGGGAAAATCTAATGCATTGGGGTATTTGAAGGAAGATGGAAGCATTGATAGGTTTCCGGTAGAGGGATTCCATACCGGTGATATGGGTTATGTGGATTCAGAAGGTTATGTATTTTTTACGGGTAGGCTAAAGGACCTGATCATCAGAGGCGGTGTCAATATCTCTCCCATGGAGATCACCAATCGGTTGATGGAGCATCCCGATGTAAAAGAGGCCGCGACCATAGGCATCCCTGATCCGATCTATGGAGAAGAAGTGGCTTCCTTTATAGTGCCTAAACCGGGATGTGAAATCGAGGAAAAGGATATTATAAGTCACTGCGAGAAAACGCTCCCTGATTTCAAGATCCCCAAGGTCATTCGGTTCTTGGAAGAAATTCCAAAGTCAGAAAGGGCAAAAGCGTCCAAGCCTTTACTGCTTAAATTGATAAGCCAGGAAAAAACCGTCTGATTCTGGCAAAAAAGACGCGTTTCCAGGGGATGCAACCTCAGGAGGAAGAGGATGAGATCAAAAGAGGAAATGAACCGATTTATTCGGGATCAGAGATCTGAAGCGGCCCTCAAAGGGCTTCTTTTGAAAGACATACGGGTCATAGACGTTGCATCGGTCGTGGCAGCTCCTTACGCAGCGACTCTACTCGGCGATTTTGGTGCAGAGGTGATAAAGGTTGAAAATCCCACGGTACCAGATGCACCCCGGGCATTTTGGGAAGTGGATCCTGGGATCCAGCCTTACTGGGCTTTTCTCGCTCGAAATAAGTTTCCTGTCACGATAAACCTGAGATCAGAAGAGGGAAAGAAAATCTTCTTAGAGCTGATAGCGCAGTCCGATGTGCTTGTTGAGAACATGCGCTCAGGGACGTTGGAGAAGCTCGGCCTTGATATGGAAACGCTACATGATCATAACCCCGGACTCATCATTGGTAGGCTTTCAGGGTATGGACAGACAGGACCTTACGCAGCAAGGCCAGGCTTTGGCACCATTGCGGAGGGATTTGCTGGATTCACCTATTTGAATGCCCCCAGGGGTGGGAATCCCCTGAACGCGCCCATGCCGCTTGCAGATTTTCTCACCAGTCTCCATCTTGTGTTCGCCATCATGATATGCCTGCGAGATCAGAAAAGGGGTGAAAGGGGTGGGCGGATTATTGACATTTCCCTTTACGAACCCCTTTTCAGCCTGTTTGGGGGTGAATTTATAAGATATACCACGGCGGGGGAAGTTCCGCAGTCACTGGGAAGCGAATGGAGCTATGTGGCTCCTAGAAACATTTTCAAGACTAGAGATGGAAAGTGGGTCACGATGACCGCGTCTGTTCAAAGGCCCTTTGAAAGGCTCATGAAGGCTGTGGGCCACCCGGAAATAATTGACGATCCGCGTTTCAAAACCAACAAAGAACGTATCAAAGAAGAGAATCGGCAGGTCATCAACAGGGTGATCGCGGAGTGGATCGCGAGTAAAGATCTGGACGACGTCCTGGAAACCTGTGCCCAATTGGATGTGGCCATAGGCCCCATAAACAGTATGGCAGATATAGCGAAGGATGCCCATTATGAAGCGAGGCAATCATGGATCGAGATGGAGGATACGCTCACAGGATCTTCTATAAAAATGCCTAACGTCCCCTTCAGAATACCTGGCTCTCAAGGCAAGATTCGATTCCCTGGTTTACCTCAGGGGTCGGCCAATGAGGTCATTTACGAAGATCTACTTGGATATACGCCAGAGCAAATAGAAAAACTCAGGGAGACGGGAGCTATTTAGGGCATGCAAATCTCGTCCACCGCAGCTTCCTGTCACGAGCGGGAGTATATTCCTCAGACAATTTCTTTATTTCATACGGTGCGACGAAAAAGGATTTAAACAGAGTAAAAATATGTGAGCATTCGTCATTTTCTTCAAGGAGGTCTTTCATGGCATATCGTGACATCAGAGATTATCTTGCGGCTCTGGAAGAGAAAGGTAAGCTGAGGCGCATCCAGAAGAGTGTAGATGGCACCTGGGAATTGTCCTGTCTGGCTCGGTGGATGTTCCAAGCGATCCCGGAGGGAGAACGTTTCGGCTTAGTCTTTGAAAAGGTCCAGGGATTCAATGTACCTGTGATGACCGGCATACTTGGCGCATCGCGTGAGGTTTATGCCATCGCCCTTGAAACTGAACCGGATGGAATCAATGAGAGATGGATTCAGGCCCTTCTGAAGCCCATGCCACCCAAGCAGGTGAATAAAGCACCCTGCCAGGAGGTTGTCCTGTCAGGGGATGATATTGATCTTGGTTCGATGCCTATCCCTGTATGGACACCAGGGAAGGATGCTGCACCGTACCTCTCATGCCCCACCATAAGCCGAGACGACGATACGGGTATCCAAAACGCCGCAGTGTACCGAGCGATGGTGAAAGACAGCAGACATTTGGCCGTGAACCTGGCCAAGGGACGGCACGGCACCTTGTGCTATGAGTCCTATGCCAAGAAAGGGAAACCTGCGCCCTTTGCTTGGGTGATCGGGGCAGAGCCTGTGGTCAACTTTTCGGCGGTCGCTAACGTGCCCTATGGGACCGACGAACTGACAATAGCCGGAGCACTCAAGGGCGAACCCATTGAAGTGGTGAAGGCAAAAACGCTGGATCTGCTGGTCCCAGCACATGCAGAGTTCATCATCGAAGGCGAATTCCGACCGGGAGATTTCGCGGAAGAGGGTCCATTCGGCGAGTTTGCGGGTTATATGGGGCCTGTTGGGCAAAAGCCCGTGGCCAGCATAACAGCAATCACACACCGCAAGGACCCCATCTATTACGGATATATCAGCCAGATGCCCCCCAGTGAAAGCACAACCATCCAAAGCCTGAGTAACGCGGGCCTTATCATGAAGATTCTTCAACATGACTTGGGTCACACGACGGTGAAGGATGCTCATATTGATCTCACTTATGGGGGACTGCTGGCTCATGGCATCATATCCATGAAACCCTTGTACCATGGTCACGCCAAGCAGGTGGGCCGTTTGGTGGCGGATATGACTCAACTGAAACGAGTGACGGTGGTAGACGAAGATGTCGATATACGTGATCCCATGCACATGGATTGGGCCATGAACTCAAGGTTTAATGCAGAACGGGACACTATTATTATTAAGAATGTCTTTGCTTCGGCCATCTTAGATCCGACGGTTCGCGTGCGGGATGGAGAGGTTGAGCTGAGTAGCAAGCTCGTCATCGATGCTACGGAAAAGGAAGAGCAAACCAGGCCTTTTTCTATCCCGCCTAAAGAGCTCATGATGAAGGCCCTAGATGTCTGGAAAGAGATCGGGCTGCCTGATTTCAAGATACCCAAACGAACAAAGTTCATCCTGGATCTTTAACATGCAGGGTGTCACACTCCCTTTATTTTCACCCTCCCCTTGCCTCTCTCAGGGCGGGGATGAATGGCATGGTTTGGCAAACCAAAGCTATACACGTATAAAGCAAGCCGGGGAAGTGTCATGGGGGAAAAGAGCCTAATAAATGGTAAAAGAGTCCTCATCGTAGATGATGAGCCTGATATATTGGAGAGTTTAGAAGAGCTGCTGCCCATGTGTTATGTGGAGAAGGCTTCCAGCTTCGGCGAGGCCAAGGAGCTACTGGAGACCCAATATTTTGATATAGCCATCCTGGATATTATGGGGGTGGAGGGGTACAAGCTGCTGGAAATCGCTAACGAGAAAAGGGTTATCGCGGTTATGTTGACTGCCCATGCGTTTACACCGGAAGATACGGTAAAATCCTACAAAGGGGGAGCAGCCTATTATGTGCCCAAAGAGGAAATGGCTGAGATAACGACTTTTCTAAATGACGTATTGGAAGCCAAAGAGAAGGGGAAAAGTTTTTGGTGGCGCTGGCTTCATAGGTTTGCCTCCTTGTATGACAGGAAATTCGGCCCCAATTGGAGAGATTCCGATAAGGAGTTTTGGGAGAAATTTGAATACTGGGGTTAACAGGGGGAAGTTTCATAAAGGAAAGTGATACAGTCGACGGGGAGGGAACATCCTGAAATTATCGAAAGGGCAATCATATTTTCCACAAATATCACGATTCAGGAGCAATGAGTGAGCAGCGGCATGAAGAGACCTTATTATGGTTGGATCATCGTCGCTGCTAGCTTTTTCGTGATCACAATAACATCTGCGTCCGGATATACCTTCGGCGTATTCTTGCCTCCCTGGCGGGAAACCTTTGGTTGGAGTGCGGCAGCTGTCTCAGGGGCCTACTCAGTCTGTATCTTTTTTTACACCGGGCTGGGCGTTGTGGCTGGGTGGGGCGTGGACAAATATGGGCCTAAAGGGACAACGATAACCGGCGGTCTCCTTCTCGTCTCGGGATTACTGCTAACCAGTCAAGTGAATGCATTATGGCAACTTTATGTCACTTATGGGCTGATAGGCATGGGGATGAGTTCCACGTACTCCCCTTTAATGACCACAGCATCGAGGTGGTTTACGAAGCGAAAGGGCCTAGCATTGGGCATAATTGGTTCCGGAATAAGCGCCGGTCCCCTCATTATGGCGCCCGTGGCAACTTACATTATCTTGAATTACGGTTGGCGATTTTGTTTCAAATTTATGGGATGTACCGCCGGACTGATCATTTTTGTCGCTTTGATGCTGAGGAGAAGTCCGGAGGCAAGATCTATGTTCCCCACCGGGGAAGGAGATAGTAGAAGCGTTTCACAGCCACAACCGAAAATCGACAATCCCATCTCAGAATCGAATGACTTCTCGCTGAAGGAGGCTGTCCGCACAAAAGCCTACTGGATGATCGGTGGGGCATTCCTGATGGTCGGTACAGGGCTCCAGATGGTATTGGTGCATATAGTTTCCTACAGCCAGATTCAGGGAACCTCCCCGCTGATCGCAGCCACCGTACTTAGCATTATAACCGGTTCCAGTATTGCCGGGAGAATAATAATGGGCATAGTCTCAGACCGGATTGGGAGAAAAACGACGCTGATAATTTCCGTATTCCTTGAAGGAACTATGATCCTCTGGCTAACATGGGCTTCAAGTAGCTGGATGCTTTTTGTATTCGCCGCTTTTTTTGGCTTTGGATATGGGGGTCATGGGACCCAATTCCCGGCATTAACCGGAGAAATTTTTGGACTCGGCCACATGGGAGCCATATTAGGGGCCGTTGTTTTTTTCTGGGGTATGGGTAGTGCTTTGGGCGCAACCATGGCGGGTTACATATTCGACATGACTGGCAGCTACAGAGGCGCCTTCATGACGGGAGCAGCAGCTATGTTGATGGCAGGAACAACGACTATCTTTTTGTCAAAGCCAATAAAGCAAAGGAGCTTGAATCGGGAAAGGACGAGATAGAAAGAGGAGAAAGCTCGATCAGCGAGAGGCGAGGTACTGAAACAGCCCCTTCGCCAGCACGGCCCAAGGAGACGTGGTCGCGGAAGCCATCCATGAAGACTAGAAAGGAGATTTTCATGGAATCAACAGTTATCTACAAGTCAGAACATGGGGTTTGTTATCTGACCCTTAATCGTCCAGAGGTGTTTAATGCTTTAAATCTGCGCTTGGTGCAGGATCTCATCTCGGCACTAAGACGGGCAGAGTCCGAATCAGAGGTGCGGGTCGTCATTCTCAAAGGGGCAGGACGGGCCTGGTGTGCTGGCGGAGATCTGGAAGAGTTATTGCAACTCACGCAGGGGAGTGCGAGTGAAAGGCGGGCCTACCTGCTGGATTTCAAGGCCATGATCGATACGGTGAGGGGAATTTCGAAACCTGTCATTGCAGCCGTTCACGGTGCTTGCGTGGGCGGTGGAAATGAGCTGAACATTGCCTGTGACCTGACCATTGCCTCGGAAAAGGCCAAGTTCGGTCAGGCTGGACCCCGGGTGGGCTCCATGCCAGCTTTTGGTGTCCCACAGAATTTGCAGATACTCGTGGGCGAGAAGCGTTCCCGTGAGATCACGTACCTCTGCAGGCTTTATACGGCGAAAGAGGCAGAGGCCATGGGTTGGATCAACAAAGTCGTAGCGGCTGAAGAACTGGATAAAGAAGTAGAAGGCTGGGCGAGGGAGATATTGGACAAAAGCCCCACGGCCATTGCCCTGGCCAAGAAAATGCACAATGCGTACTACGATCTTCTTTCCTCAAGTGCTGAGATGGGCGTGGAGATGTTGACCTTTTTCTGGGGTACCGCAGAGGCGAGGGAAGGGATGCTTGCGTTTAAGGAGAAACGGCAGCCCATATTTAAACCCTAAGAGAAATTCTTTGCGATAATATGCCAGAATGCCCTGAATTTTAGTCATTTTCAAAAGCCATCCCGCCTTGCGGGATGGTATAGTTAAGCTTTGCTTGTGCAATAAGTATGGTGTAGTGGGGTTTAGCCAGATGCACGTTCAGCAAAATCCCCCTCGATCCCCCTTTACAAAGGGGGAAGATGACTTCTTTGTACGTGACATGGACTCAGGTAATGCCCCCCTTTCGGAAAGGGGGGTTGGGGGGATTTTCTTGAGGCCAAGGCTTTTCATATTACAACAAGTGTCGATCTCTGGATCGCCCCCTATGGGGGCGTAGAGTGTAGGGCTGTCACCCACAGCAAAGCCACCGGCTTTGCCGGTGGATTCTTTATTTGCAGCTCTGTGTCCCATAGGACCCGCGAAGGAAGGGGGATGTGCCACCCCTCCATACAGTAAGAATATAGAGGATACGGGGCACTGATTTTAAAGAAAACTCCTGTGCCAGATCGCAGGGGGGAGAGGGGTTCCAGGTGGATTAGAGCAAAGATTGTAAGATGAATATGGCCGTTACAATGAGAAAGACTAGAATCCGCCAGGACCAATTGAGCCTTTTGACAAAATATCCTTCAATTACCACAACAAGAAGGAGGAGTCCAACCATCGTTGCCATTCCGGTACCAATGATCGGAATGGGATCCCCGAGTAAAAGCAACCTGGGGCTGTAAACAAAAAGGAACGGTATAATGTAGGCCCCCAGACCAATCCGAAAAGCTGTAAACCCGGTTCTGTTTGGGTCAGATCCAGCGATTCCAGAGGCTGAATAAGCGGCCAAAGCAACGGGTGGGGTGATCGGTCCGATGCAACAGAATATGAACAAAAACATGTGGGCAACCAAGGGTTCTAGACCCACGTCTGTTAGGGATGGAACAATCAATGCGGCCAAGATGATGTAGGCTGCGGTAGGTGGCATGGCAAAGCCAAGTAAAATGCCGCTCAACATGGAAAATATCAAGACCAGGATTTTACTTCCTCCTGCAAGGGAGACCAAAGAAGAAGAGATTTTGAAGCCCAAGCCCGTCGCAGAAATGATGCCATAAATGAGGCCGGCTGCTGCACAGGCTACGGCAACCGGGATGGCCTTTTGTGTGGCATCTCCCAGTGCGTTCAAAATGTCAGGTATGGACAATCTTGTGAGTTTTCTAAGCATGGCCAGGGCGACCAGGGAAACGATGGACCAAAAAGCGGCCCACATGAGGCTCCATCCGCTTAGCAACAGCCCGATCAAGATGAATATAGGGGGCATCAGATGGCCATAATTTTTGAGGGTAAGAAGTAGATTTGGGATTCTGTCCTTACTCAACGCTGGGATACCACTCTTAAGTGCCGTCAAATACACCGTTGCCATTACGGAAACATAGAACAAAAAGGCAGGTAGGGCCGCTGCTATGGCAACGGAAATATAAGGTATCTCCACGTATTCAGCCATGATGAATGCGCCTGCACCCATTATGGGAGGCGTGAACATACCCGCCGTTGATGCGACTGCTTCTATGGCCCCTGCGACACGCTTTCTAAACCCGATCTCTTTCATCAGGGGAATGGTGAAACTACCCGTGGTCACCACATTGGCCACAGGAGAACCCGACATCATCCCAAAGAAGGCGCTGCTCACAACGGCAGTCAAGGCTGGGCCTCCCCTTATCCTCCCCACAGCGGCATAACTCATGTCCATGAACCATTTTTCTCCACCGCTTTTGAGTAGTAATGCGCCAAAGATAACAAATAGCACCACGTAACTCGCGGAGATATACATGGGTAACCCGTAAAGGCCGTGCGTATCCCAGAATAGAAAGGAGGTGAGACGGGAAATGCTATACCCGTTAATCTCAAGAAATCCTGGGACGTAGTTGCCAAATAGACCGTAAAGAAGGAAGATGATCGTCATGCCTCCCAGGGTCCATCCAATCACTCGTCTTGTGGCCTCCAAAACCAGAAGAATCATGACCACACCTGCAGCGCCCTCAAGGAAACTCGGGTCATGAATGCCCCAGGAAAACTCTTCCCAGCGAAGAACCAATATGGCCGTACAAAGTGCAGCCAGCAGTGCGAGGACAATGTCCAGATAGAGCATCCACCTCTTCTGGGTGACTCTTTTAGTACCCAGAAAAACAACCATGGCCATGAACCCCCAGAAAACGCCTCGGATCACAATGGGGGCCCACAGGCTGAACACATTGGCATAGATGGCAAAAATAGAGGTAAGGACTAAAAGGGTTTTGACAACCATCCTAGACTCCGCTCGCCGCATGGGCTGAGGAATTTCTCGTTATCACGTCGTTGCCTAAAGGTGAGAAGAACTCGACTTCCGTTTGAGGGTGGTTTTCTTTGATGTGATCAAACAGGGAGGAGGGGGCTGACCCTTCCTCCCTGTTCGTTTCTCTATTTCCCAGGCCAGACACCCACTTCTTTATAGTATCTGATGGCCCCGGGGTGAAACGGGACCAGGGACCCTTTTGGAGCCATTTCCACGCTAAAATTCTTTACAGATGGATGACTCGCCCTGAGCTTGTCAATGTTTTCAAAAGTTGCCTTTACAATTTTGTAAACCAGCTGCTCGTCAAGGTCAGCATCCACATAGATGCCGTTGGGGGTCCCTACCGTGGGTACATCCTGTTCCTGGCCTTTATAGGTATTTTTTGCGATCACCAGTCTATCATAATGGGGATATTTGGTCGCTATGGCGGTTATCTCATCGTCCCTCAACTGCAGGAGTTTTATATCATTGGTCAGGGCAAATTGTTTCGCTATGAGAGCCGGAGGCGGCATGTACAGGACGACAGCCTCAACCTTTCTGTCCCCAAGGGCTGCTACTGCCTGGTTATAGGGCAGATAGACGGCCTTTATGTCATCAAAGGTAAAACCCAAGGCCTTGAAAATCTCCCTTAACCTTATTAAACTACCATGGCCCGGCGGGCCGGGCACTACAGTCCTTCCTTTGACTTGGGACACATAATTTAAGTCCGATCCTGCCAGGGTAAAGATATGCAGGTGACCCTTTGCAAAACTAGAAAGCATGGCACGAATATTCGTGTATTTTTCCTTAAATGGCTTTCTCCCGTCATAGGCCTGTTTGGCAATGGTATTGATGGTAAAGCCCATTTGCACCTTTTTTGTTCCGAGCAGCTTCATGTTCGCTACCGCCGCGCCGGTCACCTGGGCCGAGGCCTTAACCCCTTCCACGTTATTGGTGATGATATCAGCCAATGCCCCCCCGCAGGCATACCACGCCCCCCCGGCTGGGGCTGTACCAATGCTGATCACCTCTGCGGCCTGTGCCGATGAAGCAAACATCAGTCCTATCAAAACACAAACCCACAAAATCTTCCTCGACATTTTCATACCTCCTTGTTTTATGCATTCATAAAAGAATTCCCTATCCATATCCCCAAGAACACTCTGAAACTGAGAATTCAGGTTTTGCTTCCCCCATGAATGTGATGGAAGACCGTCTTAAATTTTCATGCCATTGTCGACCAAGAAACAAATAGCATAAGGATCAACTTTTTATCAAGTTATTTGTTCAACCTCTAGCCCTCCCTTCAAGGAATATAACACGAGGTTCTATACGGGCCCGGTTTTCTTGGGGGGTCTCACTCGCCTTTCCATCCTCCGTAGCCCCGCAAACGGGATCTCCGCTTTGCTGCGACAGACTGCTGCGGAGGATGGAGAGGACGG
>SMTZ1_10009142_pt1 | contig 14782 bp, 15 predicted proteins | sample DeeMarSWOR136_30_FD_25667 | JGI IMG/M metagenome (IMG submission 25667)
GCTTCGGTTCATCCCTGTTCAAGTCCACCCTGTAGGTTAACATGAATCTGCTGCCGGGGTGCATCAGGTAGTAGATCATCTGAATCCTGTTATCGTCAGGATAGTCTATGGCTCCCCCTGAGACGGGCATGAGTAACCCGAAGTTGTCTCTAAGCGACTTTGCGGCGTCGATGAAGCTCTCGTTGTTGACCACGAGGTCGGCTCTCCTCGGGTCCGTTGACTCGATGGATTTAACTGCTTCAGGATGAGCCTTCTGAAACGCCTTGACGAAGTCGGCAGCGCTAATCTTTGACACCTATTCTCCTCTCCTTCTTTATCTTCTCCTGAAGAAGCATCATACCATGTATGATGGCCTCGGGGCGCGGCGGACACCCGGGGATATAGATGTCTACCGGGACGTAATCGTCTACCGCAACGACGGCGTACGAGTCGTGGAAAGGACCCTTACCAGTTGGGCATGCACCTACGGAGACGACGTACTTCGGGTCACCCATCTGGTCGTAGAGATATTTGACCCTCAAAGCCATCTTCCGGGAGACGACGCCCACGACCATGATGCAGTCACACTGTCGGACACTGGCGAAAGGCAGGACGCCTAGGCGTTCCATGTCGAAGCGGCTTCCTGAGACCTGCATGAACTCTGGGCTGCAGCACCCAGTTACGAAGTGTATGGGCCAGATGCTGTACTTGCGCGACCAACCAGCGATGAAGTCAATTAAATTGTAGGCGGCCCCGCTACCTGGGATGTTGTCGAAGGCTCTTTTAATGGTCTGTTCTTCGGTCATCATCTCACCAAGTTCTTTCTTTCAACAAGGAAGTACGCCAATGCGAGGGCTACGATGAAGCTGTATGTGATGATGATGCTCACAACATCCAAGGTGAAGCTGACGGAGATGGCGGAAGTGAGTATTATCCACGCGAAAGCGTCCAAGGCGAAGAATGCCACCGCGTATCCAAAGTATCGTGTAATACCAAGAAGCCTGAACGATCGAGCCTCACCAAAGGGCTTCTGTCCACACTCATAGATTGTGGTCTTTGTCTTGTTTGGGTTTTTTGCGCTGATTAGTCTAGCGGCGAGAATCGCTACACTTAGAAATCCTAGTTCAATCCCAGTGAAAATCCAGAAGGCCTGAGACCCGCTCAATGTGAACATCGTATCTCCTCCACACTACTTGATAAGTAACAAATAAAAGTTGACTTGGTCATGAAGCCATTTCAGTCCATCTGGACATAAATAGTTTTCTTAGAGAGCTTTTTCTGATAATTATATCTTAATTGCATACGATAATATCTTATCCCTTTTTAATATTCAGTAAATTTTTTTAATAATATATAGTCTATATAAACATCGATTTAGTCTATAAAAATCTTGATCTAAGATATGGCTGATCTGAAGAGTCACGAAATCTTTTTATCGAGTCCATTTTTCTTTCCTGATATAAAATTTTTCTCCAATTTAAAAAATGTTTTTTTACATAATTTAATCTCAGTATACTATATCTCTGAATTTAACGATAGTAATTATTACTGGCACTAATTCATAGTGTCGTAGAATACCACCATGACTCAACACCACTACTTGTTATCATTAATACTATATGAGCCACAAGCATATTTTCTCGGATTCATAAGATAACTGTCTCCGGGTAACTAGCTAGATTTTGGTGGGATTGTACTAATAATCGAAGTTAGAGCCTTCAATTTTTCCCAGCAACTTCAATGATGCCTGTAAACCTTTTTCGATGACCCTGCTGGGCCTGTTCTTCATGATACGGCTGAGTATGATGATAGTTAGTTCATAGAGAATGTAGAAGGGTATGGTCATTAACAACATTGACACAGGAGTTGGGTCGGGTGTTAAGAATGCTGTAACTATTGCGAGCGCTAAGAAGAGGTGTTTCCTCATTTTTCGTAGGTCATCCACTATGATTATGTCTATGACTACGAGTGTGTATATCACGAGGGGAAAAGTGTAGAAGAGGCCCGAGCCGACCAACCCGAATGATATGATGTCAAAAAAGTCCTTCACCGAATAGAATGGCATCACCCGTGTCTGGTACACGAACTGGTAGAGTACCTTGAAAGTGGCAGGTATAAGGATGAAGTAAGCGTATGTTACACCCAGAAGAAAAAGCAAAACGAACATGCTTACGAAAACAAACAAGCCTTTCTTCTCGTTCTCGTAGATAGCAGGTGCCAAGAATGCATAGATCTGAGTAGCGACGTACGGTAGACAGATGATGAGGCTGATAGTAAACGAGATTATCACATAAATGTAGAAGCTATCCAGCCAGTTGAACGCTATAAGAGTAACGCCCTCAGGGAGAAGAGTCTCCTGAATTAAACCCATAATTTTGGACACAAAAAGCGTGTAATCAGTAAAGTCCAGTTTAACGATCTTTGATAGGTCGGCTGGCAGTGACATCACAATCATCATCGTAATAAGTAGAACCACCATAATGCGTCTAAGCCTTGAAGAAAGCTCTTGAACATGATCCCATATACCGAGTTCCTCATCCTCTGACATAGGGAGCACCGGTGTTGGAGTTATTCAGACTCCACTTTTTGGGTCGCCTTGGCGATGTCCTGAGCTATGTCATTAATATCTCGGCCTTCTACCTCGATCCCTAGCTTTTTTGCTGCGTCAATGATAGCCTGCTTCTCTTCTTGCTCTTTTCGCGTCTTTTCATCGATGTACTTCACTGGCTCATTGGTAGCCTTGTTGAACTCTCTCATAGCCTCGCCCATGGATCTCGCCAGTTCAGGGAGTTTTCTTCCCCCAAATAGTAGAAGGACGATAAACAGGATGAATATTAGCTCTGTGTTTCCCATCATATTATGTCAATCCTTGTAATGATTTCATGCTCGATCAGATAAAGGATTTGTTAAACGATTAAGGCGTCTTTCTGTCTGTATCATCTTCTCTTTTTTTCTTTTACTAGAGATCACCTTACTGAGCATTCAGCGTCTTGTGACGATGGTAAATATGCATACAAAAGCCAAAATAGTAAATGATCACCACTAATAATCTCCGGTTAATTTCCATACCTCTATTCACTTGATTAATTTTTTCATCTTTCTCTCTTTTTATAACATTTTCTTTAAAGTCGATAATTATCTTTTTTATTTTTTAAATATAACAATGTTGTACACAAATATTTTAATAGTATTAATGAACTCAAAATTTTTTCGAAATACCTATTACATGTTGTGTAAGTAAACATGGGATGAGTATGAATAATATTCTGGGCGAGAATGAAAAAAGTAAACTAGCAACTATCTTTGGCTACGTCAGTAATGGTAAGGAAAGACCTTTAGCGGGTGTGAATGTAAAATGTGAGAAGGAGGATAAAATCACTCTTTTCGATGGATCTTATAAATTTGAAGTTGAACCAGGTCCGCACACAATCAATGTTAAGCTTAAGGGATTTGTTAAACAAGAGAAAGAAATTCGCGTCGAGGATAGCGAAGAAAGAAGATTGGACTTTCAACTAGAAGAGGAAATGGGGAACTCTAGAATATATGGATTCATCATTGATAAGGAAACAAGGGAACAGATAGGAAATGGTTTGGTCATACTAATTCGCCCAACAATGAACAAGAACTCGAAAATCGACCCAAAGACAGGCTCTTACGAGTTTAACAAACTTACCAATGGAACATATGATCTCTGGACATCCATACTACAATATGAAGATACAAAGCAGACAATAATTATTGGAGATGACGAAGAAAAAAGAAATGATTTCCATGTTATGAAAAAGGAAGAGGAAGAGGTTCCTTGGGGATGAATCTGGAAATAATTACTGCATTTATATTCTTTTTAGACACAGATCACTGCCTGTGGCAATATTATCCAGCTCTCTAGTAAGTAAGTCTTCGAGTCCGGAAGGGATTTTTTCTACGCTTAAACTCTCTTCAAGGATTTTTATATAGTGGTTACACACTTCACAATAATTCAGCTCATATTCATCATTTCTTTTAATTTTTATAAAACCCATCGAGGTGGGATCATTATTCCCACAATTTATGCATTTAAACATGTCAACTAGATACTCTGAACCACAATAGATGCATACCATATAACGCTTCAATTTTATATTTCTAGCCACTGCTGACTGACGCCCACAAACGGGACAGTAAGACTCCCACCAAGTTTCTTTAATTTTTTCTTCAACGTTTCGCGCTATCTGCTCAAAAAATGGTTTTAGAGGAGAATCAAAAATAAGAAGCAAAAGAGACGAGTCGATGCCATATTTTTCGCTTTCATATTTGAACCATTTAGAATCTTCTCTGAGGATAGAATCAATAGCTTCACTTACCGCAACATCTCCATTCTCCATAGATTTTACATAATGCCTCAATTCATCGCCATCAGCGTTGACATCAATCAATAGTTTAACAATATTCGTAGCTACATTTGAGAGTACATCTATATCAAAATCAGACTCTTTAAAAAAATTAATCATGGGTTTTTTAGTAGCATTTGTCTTTTCGAGTATATTATTGAGAGTTTCATAATTCATAGCGACCTTTGCCCCTCTTTTTTCTGATTCATCCAAAGGTAACAATATATTTAATATTCTGTTATGAAGACTCAACACTTTTTCATATTTGGGATAATTTACTATCGCGGATTCAACGTTAGTCATCTGATCTCTAATGGAGGGCTTTGCCATCTACTTTACCTCCAATGGTGAATTCAATCCTTATATGAATAGTTTTCCATTGAACTCGCATGATGACAATCTTTTATACGTAATTAAATCCTACGTGTCCATATTGGGTTTTTACACTCGAGCGAATAGAATGTGTGTACATATTTTAAATATGTAATAGAAGTATGTGTACAAAGGAGCTTGACACAAATGTCGATTAATAATGATTCATTTAAAACTACTCGAAGAGACTTCCTGAAGCTTTGTGCCGCTGTTCCTGCGGTATTTGGTCTACCAAGTGAAGGTGGTTCCCTACTAGGATCTATGGCATTCTCAAGGAGTGTAGGAGAAGAGAAGATGGCACTCTATAAAATGGGGCGTAGGATCCCATCGATTTGTGTCTATTGTGCCGGAGGCTGTGGAGTCATCTTAACTGAAGTGGGTGGTAAAGTAATTGAGGCTGAAGGGGATCCTTATCACCCAATAAATAAAGGTTCAACGTGCAGCAAGCTCGCAGCATACATACAACTGGTAAATAGCGAGCGTCGTCTCACAAGACCAATGATGAGGACAAATCCCAACAAAGGAGTTGACGAGGATCCTGGCTGGGTGTACATTTCATGGGATCAAGCTTTGCAGATGATAGCGGAGAAAGTTGTTGAAGCAACTGAGAGTCACAACTATATGCATGAAGAGATCGTGGGTGGCGAAGTTGTTCAAAATTATTACCGAAGTGGAAAAGATTCCCCTGTAATGTGGCACGGCTCGTCGTATTGGACTAATGAAGAGTGTTATCTTGGTAAAAAGTTAATCTCACTGTTAGGTTCTACAAATGTTGAGCACCAAGCCAGAAAATGCCACGCATCCACAGTGGCTGCCTTGGCTAATACCTTTGGTTTTGGAGCAATGACCAATCATATTATCGATGCCAAGAACTCCAAGTGCTTCCTCATCATGAGTAACCCAGTCGAGAGCCACACAATGGAGTTCAAGTGGGTTTTAGAGGCAAAAGATAACGGAGCAATAATCATTAACCTAGATCCCCGATTCAACAGAACGTCCTCCAAAGCGGATATATATGCAAAGTACAGGTCTGGAGCAGAGGCCTCAATATTCGTTGGCTTAATCCACTTACTAATACACGAGATGCCTCAGCACATTGACACCGCGTTCGTCGAGTCAAGGACGAATGCGCCGTACGATATGAACGGCAACTTCCTAGCAGACTGGATGACAAACCCGAACTCGGTATTCAGTAAGCTAAAATCAATAGTCGCCGACTATACTCCAGATGAAGTTGAGCGGATATCAGGCATCAAAGCTGATAAATTAAGAGAGGTTGCGCAAACATTCTTCTCGAACAAACCGAGCAACATTTACTACGCCATGGGGACGACGCAGCACACCAATGCTACGCAAGCTATTAGATCTCAGGCGATACTCCAGCTCTTACTCGGCAACATGGGTGTTCCCGGCGGAGGCGTCAATGCCCTCAGAGGCATCAGCAACGTACAGGGCTCAACCGATATGAACCTACTATCTCATCTAATCATGGGATACAGGGCGCCACCGAGAAACCTTCAAGATATTAGAAGATACCAAAAGTGGAAGAACTCGGATGCCTCAACGAGGCCCGGCGGAGCTGAAGGCGGAGCAACATACACTCCAGCCGATAAAATAGAGGAGCGTTGGGATGCAAGGCATTTTGGGACTTGGAAAAACCTTGAACAAAATTGGGGCATGCAGATCGGCACTGTCCCAGGCATGGATCCCGATAACGAACCCGTTGTTTGTGACATGCCAATTGGTAACGGTAACGCCACAACACAGTTGTTCAGAGCGATGCTTGACGGAAAGATCAAAGTCGCAATAATTGTCGGAGAAAACAACGCGGTCTCAAACGCCAACGCAAATGTAATAAGAGAGGCCTTGAGCAAACCTGGCGTCTTCGTTGTAGTCAACGAGATATTTGAGACAGAGACGGCTCACTTCGCAGACATTGTCCTCCCAGGGACGACTAGGGCGGAGCGTTCAGGAAGTATTACGAACACTGGCCGCTGGGTACAGTGGCACTGGAAGGCCGTTGAGCCACCGGGGGAATGCAGAGACGAACTATGGTTCTGTTCACAGCTCTTCAAGAGGATACGGAACATGGGCTTCAAGATGCCTTCTGAGATGTCCCAGTACGAATTCCCCAAGTCCGTCGAGGCCGTATGGCCCACCCCATACAATTTGGAGTTAGGTGAGACAGCTGAGGCGGTCTACAAAGAGATAGGTCATCCTACGCTTTGGAGCAACGTCTTGTACCGTGGGTCTTGGAATGACAGCCTAAGGCCGGAACTCGACGGAATTCTCGCGAAGAGGCGTGATCCTAGACCTGTGAGTCAACAAGATGCACAGTATGGTTTCCACAAGAACTGGGCATGGAGTTGGATGGACAACCAGAGAGTATTGTACAACATCAACGAGGACCCAGCAGGTCTGAAAACATTCTTCGTTTGGTGGGCGCACAACAATGACGTCTGGTTAGGGCTTGACAAGGCTGCTATATGGTCTAGACATCTGTTTGATTCAGATAAGCCTATCTGGAACCCATTACATCACGGCATGCCTCTGCACAACGAGCCGCTAGAAAGCCCGGACGAGGACCTGGCGAGCAAGTATCCTTCCATGTGGGATGATCGATTCCCCGTAACGGTTGGAAGCCCAAGTGAATACCCGTATGTGCTTACCACCTTTAGACTGGCCGAGCACATGCAAGCAGGAGCCATGACACGTAACTTGCCATGGCTTGTGGAGGCACATCCAGAAATGTTCGTAGAGATTAGCCCCCAGCACGCGGCGGAGCTTGGTGTAGACGCCGAAGATTACGTGAGAGTCAGGACGGCTCGAGACACGACTGGAATACGTGTGAAAGTCAATGTTACGGACCGTATTAAGCCAATTAGAATAAACGGAAGAGACGTTCACGTGGCAGCGATGCCTTGGCACTGGGGCTTCAAGGGTCTAAGCACAGGTCCCAGTGCAAATGAAATCACTATAGACGCTGTTGATGTTACCGCCAATATTCCGGAGGTTAAGACATGCCTCTGCGACATAGCGAGGGATTAGGGTGATGAAACATGAGTAAAGCTGTATTAGTTGATTTGAGAAGATGCATAGGATGCAGAGCCTGCCAAGTAGCCTGTAAACGCTGGAACGACCGCGAGGCTACACCAACTGAGTTAAACTCGGATTCCAAATTGGAATGGACCAACCCGCCAGGACTATCACCACAAACATATACATACGTCAGGTTCGTAAAAACAGGTTCTCAAGACTCTTTAAAGTGGACGTTTGCAAAAATACAATGCAATCATTGCATCCAACCTCACTGCGTCACAGCATGCCCGACAACTGCGCTTGTTAAAACAGAAGACGGCCCCGTCATATATAGGAAGGAACTCTGTATCGGTTGCGCTTACTGTGTAAATGCCTGCCCATTTGATGTTCCCAAGTTTGATGAGGAGAACAAAGTAATAGAAAAATGCACGTTCTGCTCAGAAAGGTTAAAGGAAAACATCGAGCCGGCTTGTGTACAAGCCTGTCCAACTAACACACTGGTCCTTACAAGCTTGGAGGAAGCAAGGAGAAGAGCAGCTGAAGCTAGTGCCGAAGGGAACTATATATATGGTCTTGACGAAGTTGGAGGAACGTCTTGGATCTATATATCTGAAGTCCCATTCACGGAGCTTGGATTCCCAAGCCACACCAAGGCGACGGCGGGTGAATACCAACAGGATATTATTACAAAGTTCGCAGGGACAGGGATCCTGATTGGAGGAGCTTTACTTGCTGGTTTGAAACTTTATTCACAGAGAATGAATAAGGTAGCAGAAGCTGAAGGAGGTGAATGAGATGGCAGAAATTAGTTGGGGAATTCTACTAGCGGCATACATCTTTGTAGGAGGCTTGGCTGGAGGCGCATTCATGATAGCGGCGCTGGCTGACTTATTCGGAAAAGAGAAATTCAAGGAACTTGCGAAGGCCGGCACTTACGTCAGCATCGTCTCAATAATCGTCGGTCTTGTCTTTCTCGTTTTGGATCTAGGTCGTTTCAAGGTAGACCCTCTAGGTATACTGAACGCATTCATACACTTCCCAACTTCAATAATGTCAGTGGGTACTTGGATAATCTCGGCCCTAACAGTTATGGCCCTGCTAACGGCTGTGCTCTGGATATTCCATGGATTAGAGATAGTTCGGAAGCTGTTGGGGATAGTTGGCTTTGTCCTCGGTGCATCAACAACCGCTTATACAGGGCTTCTCTTAGCGTTTTCGAGAGGAAGGCCATTCTGGGCTTCACCCTTCTTACCATGGACATTCATCATATCAGGAAGTCTAACGGGTCTAGCGATGTCTCTGCTGTTGATTCCATTGATAGCCCTGGTCATGCCACGTTTCTCAACAGACTTCAAGGAACTTGTAGATGACAAACAACGTTTTGCAGATGTCTTGGTTGGCAGCCAGAAGTATGTCTTAGCCATGATAATAGTAGAGATGGGTCTAGTGCTCATAGAGATCGTGACGGGACATTTCGGCGCATTGCTAACTTTAGGAGGCCTTTCGATGCTGTTCTTCGTCTACATAGTTTTTGGCTTAATATTGCCTCTGGGCGTAGCCTATTTTATACTAAAAGGGAAGTACATAGGAAAAGAACTCCAGGTACCAATCTCAATGCTTAGCTTTATTTTCATACTTGTCGGCGGATTCCTTCTGAGATATGTAATACTCACAGCAGGTCAACTTGTTCTATAACTCCCACCCCAATTTTTAATTCTACTTCTAACATAAACGGAAGAGTAATTGAGGTTTAATTTGAGCACTCGTATATTTTTACTAATCATGTTGATGGATGTCATACTCGAAAGAAATGTATTATATGTGATACATCTAGCAATGCTTAAATCCGTATTAAATTTACTTTCAATCTAGGAGAGTAACACCAAAATGATAGGCCTCGGAAACACTGAGCTTCTCCTAATATTGTTCTTAATATTGATTCTTTTCGGAGGTAGACAGCTGCCTGAACTAGCCAAATCATTAGGAGCAGCATCAAGAGAGTTCACAATAGCTTCCAAGGAACCCATAAAACAAAGTGAGCCGAAGACCGAGGAAGAAGAACAAAGGGAGGCTATACTAATAGCCGCCAGAAAAATGAACATTGAGACAGAGGGTCGGGCTACAGAGAAGACAAAGTAGGCACAACAGACGTTTTTCTACTAAATCCAGAAAACACAATTACTAATATTAAAAAATGTAACAAACAACAAACTCAATAGTATCATATCAATATCATCGTCTTCCATTGTAGGGTAGAACCCTTCGAAGACTCTTTTTCCATTGAAGGCAGCATATCGAGAAAGTTGACATGGATTGAATAAAAAAGATGGCGAATGATATCCGTGAGGATTCGCTTTTCGTAAGAATTATAGTCAGGTTGCTAGATAATGGTGTGGAAAGTGATTGCCTTGAACAGTCTGTTGGCGGCTATCTATGCATTCTCTGTCGAGAAACTACCGTACATCACTTTAGTTGTGACATTTATCGGGGTGGCTTTGCGTGTCATGAGGTGGCGTTCCAGTCCACCGGACCACGAGAAGATCAGGATGGACCCGGTGGAGTCCGTCAAGTACGTGCTACTGGATGTTGTGTTATTCAGGAAGACGTGGAGGACAGACAAGGCAATGTGGCTCGCGTTGTTCCTGTTCCACGGCAGCGTGGCGGGCATCGTCTTCGGGCATATGAGGGGCTTCCATATTTGGTCCATTCACATGTTCGAGGCTTTTGGCCACGCGTTCGCCGAGTTTATGGTGCATACGCTGCCCATCTATGTCGGCTACGTCTTCATAGTCACCCAGGTGTACTTCCTCGTCAGACGGGTGATGCTGGAGAACAAGCAGTTGACCTCTATGCCCAACGACTACATCGCGTTGGTGCTTCTTTTGTTGAAGAGCATAGCCGGCCAAGGCATGAGGCTTGTGCCCCCGGAGGGGGTCCCTGCAACACTTTATAACGTGGTGTTCATTCCCCGTTTCGTCGTGCTTCATCTGGAGACTATTCCTAACTCTCACTGGTTTCACATACACATCATCCTCACGCAGCTTTTCATCATGTATGTGCCGTTCAGCAAGTTCATTCACATAATCACAGGCGTGATTGCGCCCGCCATCTACGGCTCCAGGAGGAAGGAGATTGACCGCTGAACTGAACAAGAAAGCCAAGGCCAGCTTGGGTAAGTTCACCAGACGCCAGGTGATGGAGCTAGATACCTGTGCCCACTGCGCATTGTGTACTGAAAACTGCCCCGCTTATAACGAGTCCAAGGACCCACTCCACGCACCCGGTGTCAGATCCGCCATGGCCGTGAAGCTCTACGACAAGAAATACAACTTCCTGACCAAACTGTTCGGTAAAACCGAGATCACGGAGAAGGATGTGGAGGAGCTCTCGGAGAGCGCGTATCATTGCACTCTCTGCGGTCGATGCATGGAGTCGTGTCCCTTCGGGTTCCAGACCCATGAGCTGTGGAGCAGGATAAGAGAGATAGTCGCTGATCTAGGCGGGACACCCATCAACGTCGCAAGACTCGGGAAGATGCTCGACGAAAACATGAACCCATACGGTCTTGACCCTGATGAGCGCCTCGACTGGGTAGACTACACCGACCTACACGAGATCCCCGAGGAGGAACAGGCGGAGGTAGCGTACTTTGTGGGGTGCACTACAGCGTTCAAGGGAGCCAACCACGACGTCGCTTTCAGCATCGCCTCGATCCTCAACGAGGTGAAAGAGGACTGGACTGTTCTCGGAGAAGACGAGTGGTGCTGTGGTAACCCGAGCCTTATCTCTGGAGACGAGCACACGGCGAAGGAGTACGCGTTGCATAACGTCGAGGCTCTGGAGTCCAAGGGGGTCAAGAAGGTGATCACCGGGTGCGCAGGCTGCTACAGGGTCTTCAGGTTCGAGTACCCCAAGTTACTGGGCAGGGAGCCCAAGTTTGAGATCCTTCACGCTGTAGAGTACCTGAGAGACGTGCTGGTCTCCGGGAGACTTAAGGTGGAGCCCACGGATGAGAAAGTCATCTACCACGACCCATGCGAGTTATCAAGGCTCGGTGGCGTCATCGAGGCCCCTAGAGAGGCTTTGAAATACCTGACGAAGGAGCCGCTAGAGTTTGATGAGAACGGTATTGATGTCAGGTGCTGTGGCGGCGGCGGCCTCCTTCAGGCAGTGAACAACGAGATGAGGCTGGACATCGTAACTAGGAGGCTGACGGAAGCGAAGGAAAAGGGCGCCGACATACTTGTTTCGGCTTGCCCTGCCTGCAAGCTGGCGTTCACAGACGGCGTCCGTGAGAGAGGCATCGAGATCGAGGTTCTTGACCTGCTCGAACTAGCGGCGAAGAGGCTGGGAGTGCTCTAGAGGCTTACAATGGGTTTGCTGTATAATTACGGTGTGCTTCTTAAGCCCAAGGTCACCTTGGCGCTTCTCGCTCTTTATGCAACCTCTTTCCTTAGCTCGTCATTCTTCTTCGACGGTGATCCCTTTTCGGTGAGTTGGTTTCTCGTAGGCTTCATAGCTGTTACACTCGCTGTTATGGGCAGCAACGGGTTGAACTGTTATATTGACAGAGACATCGACGCGGGGATGGCTCGCACAAGTGGGCGTCCTTTGGTTCTTGGCTCTATTCCTCCCTCATCTGCACTGGCGTTCAGTTTAGCGCTGATGGCGGCCGCAGGCGTCATCGCCTTATGGCTGGGACCAACTTCTGTTCTTATTCTCATCGAGGGCGCTGGGAGCTACCTGGTTATCTACTCCATGTTTCTCAAGAGGAGGAGCATGTGGAACGTTCTCGCCAACGCTCCCAGCGTGGCTGCGCCTGCCTGGTTCGGGTGGTACATGGGGGGTGCACCGCTTTTTCCAAGAAGGATTACTTGAGGGTAGGAGTGCCCATGCTTCCCACAGTGCTCCCTGAGGCGAAGGCCATAAAGGGGGTTCAGGTGGCGCTCGCTGCGATGATCTCATCGTCTTACTTGTTGACGCCGTGGACTAAATCTTTCACGTATGTCGTGGGGGTAACTGCTCTGAACATCCCATTGATTATAATCGGGCGTAGATTGAGCAGGGACCAGTCTAGTAGGGCGGCGTGGTGGCTGTTCAAGTTGTCTGCACCGTACATCGTACTGTTGTTCCTCGTATTTATGGTCAGCCATGTAATCTAGAAAAATGAGCTGGCTTTAAGCACGAAATTTTTCGAGAAACTCTTGTATTTCTTCAGAGGGTTCATCGGCTTGGATCGCCTGCCTACTCGCGTCTCCACGCGCCATGGGTTCCTTGTTCAGTAGTTCATCTATATCTGTGAAGGCTTGGGTCACGTCGTGGCTGTCTTGTGTTAGGAAGACGGCGGTCTCGGGGAGGCTGTCTCGGTACTTTTTAATAAACGCCCTCATAGGCGCTGACGCGTTTCCCGCCCACACTGGGCCGGCCATCACCACCAGTTCGTAGTTGAAGGGTTCAGCTTCGAGGGGATGATTCTCTATGTAGGCCTTGCTTGCCCCTTGTCTCCCTGACTTGAGCCAGCCGAGAGGGCCATGTCTGCTGCCTTCCTCGTTGATCTTCTCTACATCGGCGGTTAGCTCGGTCTGTAGCGTGTCGACTATCTTCTTGGTGTTTCCCGTTCAGGTGAAATTGGCTATCAGAGTCTTCAGGGGGGGCCAAGTGAGGGGTCTTTGATAAAGATGCTCTGAGGGTAAGGTTTTTAGTGTTGTTGTCTTTCCTAGTACGCTGCGGGACCGTAGTCTAGCTTGGTAGGATCCGTGCTTGGGGTGCACGTGGTCGTGAGTTCAAATCTCACCGGTCCCACCAAATCAATCACCCGCGAGCCTTTATTTTTCTTCATTTCGCTGGACAGGGTACTAATACTTGTATAAGAAGTACTAGCCTCGTCATATTGAAGCGTAACGAAAAATAGTAAACAAGGTTACAATAGGTTTAAGTATAAGCGTAACGAAAAATAGTAAACAAGGTTACAATAGGTTTAAGTATAATAGAAAATAACTGAAACAGCATTATTATCAATTATAAGCTTTACAAAGAAACCTCAAAGCTATTTTATCATGAATGTCATCTATGGAGCCACACGCCTCTTTTCCTCATTGCTCCATCTCTACACATCTCATATCTTTCACTGAAAACCGGCTTACCAGCGTTTTCTGCTCTGAACTTGATTTTCTGCTAACGACAGCCAGCTAATGCCCCTGACTGCCAAATCAGCCCGTTGATTTGTGTGTGTGGATAAAATCATCGATTATGTTGCTAGTTTGAATTATTTTCTAACCATGTTTTGATGTACTTTGTATGGTTCTCTTGATGCCAATATCTCCACATCACAATGGTTGCACCAGTAACAGGCTCCTTTGACCAAGGATAGAAAAAGACGTGGGAGAGATGCTTCTCATCAAGTCTATTCACAGAATCAAGAAGAAGCGAGAAGGTTTCCTTGTACTCTACTAATATCTCTTTTACAGGTCTATGCTGATTTTCCTGGTGAACGTTTTCATTTATTTTCACCTGCTCTTTTCTTATTTCTTCCATATTGTTTCCGTTCATAGGCATCTCTGGTTTCTTGTTCTCGTTGAGGGATTCTATCCAGTTTATCCCATGTTTATTCCAGTATGTGAGGTGTGCAATGATGTCTTTTATTGACCTAAACCCTTGGACGCCTGAAACCTCTAACTGAGACTCTTTAAGAGGCGTTATCATCTCGAAGAGTTCATTGTTTCCTTTTATTAGAAGGCTTGTTAACTCCTCAACAGAGTGAGACCCAATCAATCCTCATGAGACCTTAGGTATGTGTGAGGATAAAATAATCGATTCTCTCTATCTTTCACCCACTGTAAACCATTAAATATCCAGTAAAACAAATTGATTCCTAGGTTCTGTTAAAAAAGTATCTAGAGATGATAATGAAATGAAACGATACCTCGTGCTAGGACGATTCTATGAGAGCGATGGAGAGAAGAGACGGGCAGGCCGTGATAAAAACTTCTATCCTTCTGGAGAAGGACGACTCATAGTCGGAG
>SMTZ1_10013593_pt1 | contig 14782 bp, 17 predicted proteins | sample DeeMarSWOR136_30_FD_25667 | JGI IMG/M metagenome (IMG submission 25667)
CAGGAGGAGCCGTCGTCGATGAAAACCTTGAAACATCCATGCAAGGCGTTTTTGCCTGTGGAAACGTTCTCCATGTTCACGATGTAGTGGACTACGTCACTCTAGAAGCTGAAAAAGCAGGAAAAAGTGCTTCAGAATATATCCTTGGAAGGCAACGTATGGAGCAAAGAATCCGCGTAGAGATAGGTAGCGGAATACGATACGTTCTGCCGCACTACATCTCAAAAGATACTGACCTTGAACTGTCGCTCCGTGTGGTAAGTCCTGGAGAAGACATATCCATCGGATTCTTCGATGGGGAAAAATTGGTGAAGACTAGAAAGTTTCGGAGGGTTCATCCAGCTCAAATGATAAAGATAAAACTGAAAAGAAGTGCAGTTGATCATAATCAAAAAACAATGCAAAAAATTAGTGGAAATCGATGTAACCTCGGCTCTCAATACGCAGAAAAAGAGCTTTTCAATCCTGAAAGGACACTGACAACCACAGTTAAGGTGAAAAACGGACATCTCCCTCTAGTGAGCGTGAGAACTAGCACGCCAATACCTAAAAAACGCATCTTTGACGCTATGAACTTATTGGCAAAAATTGAGGTAGAGGCACCCATCAAAATCGGAGATATAATTATACAAAATCTATTGGACACAAACGCGAGTATAGTAGCAACAAAGAACATTTTGAAAAGAAGGAAACAAAATGGCACGCGAATTAATTAAGCAAACTACTCAAAAATTCGGTCACCAGAGAACAAAGAAATTGTAAAATGCATTCGAACTGCAAAAACCGGTTCCATAATTATTAACTTCGGTAAATTTGTTTTTACGAGATTTCGGAAAGATGATAGGGATCGGAGATAGTAATATCACCACCAACAAACGGGGCGATATAATCCCAAGAAAACGATGATATACATATTAAAAATATCTCTACGGTGTCGAAAAAAAGGGAAGAGACGATGCTCAATGTAAATTTGCGTGAGAGTGAGATCGATAAGGACAAACTGCATAAGCTTATAGAGGTTATCCGTAAAAGCATTTAGCAAAACTCACACATAGTTTGCGTATACAATGGTGCTACCGAATATTAATAAAATTAGGGATTGCTCAATATAGGTGTCTGATTGAAAAAGGGATAGGGGCATATTTGAAGGCGCATTTTTAGTCTTCTTCGTAGACTTTTCTTTCTTTCACTTTCAGTGTTTTTTCGTCGCCACTAATGACTCTATAATAGTCTTTAAGCGCCTGCTTGTGCAAGAACTTCTTTACGAGAACTCGCAGGTACTTCTTTGAAAGAACTTTTCCTTCACCTTTCACCACAACCTTGTATGATTCGTTTGTTACTTCAGCACCTGTTTTTTCCTTCACGAAGTCGGCGAGCGCTTGAACTACTTGTTTTCCCTCGTCCTTCAGTTCAGAAGCGTCAACGGTTATGTCCATCATAATTCTCATTATTCACCTCGTTTCGCGTGCTTTATTACGTTTTAACTGACTTTTTCACGTATCCTTCGCTCATAAATTTTCCGCATCACAAGATGTGCCAACTACAAGCTAGGCGTCCGTAACTTCATTTATCAGCTGCAGCATCTCTCTCTTCAATTTCATCAATCTTACCTCGCTCTTCGCCTCAATAGTCAACCGCAGCTTCGGAGAAGTATTTGACGCTCGGATCAACGCCCACGAATCTGCAAAATCTATTCGAACACCATCAATCAAGGTTATCTTCGAATATTTCTCCTTGGCTTTGTCTTTCACTTTTTCAACTATTCCAAACTTCGTCTCGTCAGTGCTGTCAATCTCTATCCTTTCAAAGAACTCCTTCGGCATCTCCTCAACAATTTCAGACACCTTCCTGCCTAGCTTTGACACGATCTCAATCATATAGACGCTGTTTATTATAGCATCATCAAACCAGTAAAACTTGGGAACACAGATGTGACCCGACTTCTCAACACCCAACATAGCGCCATGCGCCTTCGTCTGCTGCACTAGAAACGTGTGACCCACAGGTATCCTAAATACGGACTGACCGTGCTTTCTCGCTTCTTCATCAATTAGACTTGAACACTCAATATTGGCAACAATAGGGCCAGTTTGCGTCTTACTCAGGTCTCGTATGAAAAAAACTGCGCTCTGTTCCGCTGTTAGAACCTTACCTCTTTCGTCAACAAAAAGCGCTCTGTCACCATCAGCATCAAATGCAACCCCCAAATCAGCCCTCTCCGCAACAACCTTCTCGCACAAATCAGTCAACGTCTCAGGTTTAGGTTCCGGATCCCTGTTCGGAAAAGACGGATCAGGCCAATCATACATGTATTTTGCTTCGATATCGTATTCTCTCAAAATCTTCGGAACAACCAGGCACGCAGCGCCATTCCCAAAATCAACAATAACCTTCATCCTTTTAAGCGCCAAGCGCTGTTTGATAAACTCAATGTACTTATTTTCCATACCTCCAACTCTCTCAGTCGAACCGTTTCCTCTTTTGAAAAGTCCAGACTCTTTAATTTCCTCCAGCTTCTTGTTTTCATCCTGAAAAAATCCAACACCATCTTGATGAAAAAACTTGATCCCATTCCAATCCGCAGGCAAATGCGAAGCTGTAATATAGGCAGCTACAGCATTTTTCAATCTCCAATTTGAAAAAACGCAAACGCTAGCTGGGCAAGTTCCAACTAGAAAAACGTTTGAACCAGTACTTTTAACCCCAGAAACGAACGCTTGTTCAAGCTCATCGCTGTGTTCCCTGAAATCCCGCCCAACCGTGAAATTCCCTGTAGATAAAGTTCCAACAGCCATACCGATCTGCTTCATAATCTCCTTGGTCAAGTCTTTTCCGTAAATCCCTCTTATGTCGTAAGCTCTAAAGATGCTAATTTTTCATCCCTCAACAATCATTAGTTATTAATCGACAATCAATAATACTTTTTCAATGGGTTCCTCGAATCCGTCGCCAATTTTACATCCTGAGGAACCAAAATACCATTCCAATCAGGCTCAGCATAACCTTTTGCATTACCTTTAAGATTAATCCTGTGAATGTTAAGCGCATAATTTATCGCCCGATCTTGTGGATTCTCAATCTGAAGCATCTGTGTTAGGCTCAAATTTTCGAATACCCTGCGAATCGGACGCAGAGAGTTACCATGACAAGAGATAGCCACGTTTCCAGAGGTCCACCCCAGCCACTTTTTAAGCTTCATAACAAACGGTTCTGTGCGTTTTTCAACCATCCTCAGGCTTTCCCCTTCCGGAGGTGGAAAGTTATAGCTCCGATGCACTTTAACGAACCATGCAGGTCGTTCCTCAGCCACTTTTATTTTACTTTCGCCTTGAAGCAAACCATAGCAGCGTTCGATAAGGTGATCATCAACAAATACAGGTACACCAGAATGAGCCTCAAGGACCACTTCAAGAGTTCTTCGCGCTCGCTTAAGATGCGAAGTAAACGCATAATCGATCTTTCTGTTCCTGAGTTGTTCCGCGATTTCTTGTGCCTGTGATACCCCTTTAGAAGTAAGGTCTGGATCACGCCATCCTGAGAAGATTGAATTGGCGTTATCAGTTGTCTCCGCATGCCGAAACACAAAAAGATGGCAAACAACCACCAATGTTTCACCCTAAAATATTTAAGTAGACTCCATTGCTTCCGAGAGCGTCCTCTATCCTCAACAACTGGTTGTAGTTACAAGTTCTTTCACATCTTGCAGGTGCACCAAACTTGAACTGCCCAGCATCCAAACCAACAACCAAATCGGCAAAAAAAGTCTCTTCCGTGCTTCCAGACCTGTGAGAAACAATAACGTTCCATCCTGCATTTCGAGCCAATCTAAACGCGTCTAAAGCTTCGGAAACAGAACCAATCTGATTGAGTTTCAGCAACAGAGCACTGCAAGCATTCATTTCCATTGCTTTCTTAATCCGCTTAGGATTCGTAACCAGAAGGTCGTCCCCAACAATTTGTATTTTATCTCCTAACTTTGCTTCCAGCATACTCCAAGCATCCCAGTCGTCTTCCCTGAAACCATCTTCAATTGAAACTACTTTGAATCTTCTACACAATTCAGAGTAAAAATCTAAAAGTTCCGCAACTGAATATTCTTTTTCTGAAATCATGTACTTTCTGTGATGGTAAAATTCAGAAGCTGCAGCATCAATTCCCAAAGCGAATTCTTTGGTGTAGCCAAGTTCTTCGATCGCTCCCATGATGAACTCAAGTCTCTCATCAACTCTTTTTAGTGGAGGAACAAACCCTCCTTCGTCACCAACCTGTATTGCCGAATTGCCAAATTTTTCCTTCAACTTTTTCTTCAAGGTATGGTAAGTCTCAGAACATATCCTTAACGCATCAGAGAAACTTTTAGCGCCGCGAGGAATTATTAGGTGCTCTTGAATATCATTTTCAATTCCTGCATGCAATCCACCATTGATCACGTTCATCTGCGGAATTGGCAAAGTCAATCCCTTTGAATCAACCAGTTTGGCGATGTACTTGTAAAGAGGCAAGTTCGACTCCAATGCTCCTGCCTTGCACACAGCCATGCTAACGGCTAGAACTGTGTTTGCTCCCAACCGAGATTTGTTAGAAGTTCCATCCAACTCTATCATTAACTCATCTATCTCTTTCTGTTTTGTGCAATCTCTTCCCAAGAGTTTTCCAGCTATCAAATTCTTAACATTGCTGACTGCCTGCAGAACACCTTTTCCCAAGAAACGCTTTCCACCGTCCCTAAGCTCTAAGGATTCGTGTTTACCAGTGCTCGCACCAGAAGGAACAGAAGCTCTTGATAAACCCCTTTTTGTAAATAAATCTACTTCAATTGTCGGATTCCCTCTTGAATCAAGAATTTCCCGTGCCTTTATTTTCGCTATTTCAGGCATTAAACCATTTCTCCAAAACCGACCTGCTAACAGATCTCCCTGATCGAAGAAGAAAAGTTGGAAAGTCAATTAAGCTTTGTGGCTACATTGTTCTTTCACTTGGCAGACCAATGTATTTGCTAGGTTAACCAGCTCGGTTCAAGAAGCATCTTAGATATTAAAGTGTTGTTGGAAACCGCAATATTTGCAGCTTGCACGTGCAAAGCCGAGTCGACAAGAATTGTATCAGCCAGCTTCAGCCATAATTAGGAACGCACGATAGTCAACATAGATTCTGATGAAACAAGACCCAATCAGCAAGGCTCCTTCTGAATGTAAACTTCTCAAATATGCGTTGAAATTCCATATTTTTGGGAGCTTCTCAAAAAGAAGAAAATATTTAAGCTTTCCCAAAGAACATAGATGAAACAGGGATGAAGATGCGTTTAGACTATACATTATACATACTAGCAACGATACTCCTTGTCATAACAATAGTGCCTTTTGTCGCACCAACAAGCATGGAAATGACTGAAACAAGCATCTGGGTCGTTTCAACCGTTAGTCTTGGACTTTTGTCTATAGGTTTGGGATACTCTCAGAGACCAAGAACTGAAGCACAAGCTTGCCAGCCGAGTAAGACAGCTCCTCAAGAAACGATAGAGACAGAAACTCAAACAGCAATGACCAGGGAAGAATCTGAAGAAAAAAAAACTTAAGCTCCAATGGATAAACTGGCGATGAAGGAGGCGCCAACAATGGAAACTTTTGCAATAATGGATTTAACGCAGGTGAAGGGCATTGGCGCTAAAAGAGCCACCCAGTTAGAGGCTTTAGGCATAAATAACATTAATGAACTAGCCAAAGCTTCGGCAAAAATTCTCGCAAAAAAACGAAATTTTCGTCAAGAAATTATTGTCAAATGGATTAGCAGTGCTAAAGAACTCGCCCAATGACGTTTTACAAGGGCAGCATCTTGACTATATTTCTTTTTTCCAAACGCCTAAGGGCGTCTATGCACTCGTCTTTTCTTTCTCCAGCAAAATTTAAATGGTGAATGAGGTCTCTAATCGACTCGCCTGGCTTACCAAAAACTCGGTTCCGCCTGTGAAGATGCTGAACAATGGATTTTTCGACTTTGCCGCATCTCCATGTAGTATTACGTATCAAAACAACAATAGTTCGAACGAGAGTTTGCTCCTTAATTTTCCGACGCTTTGAATCTCCCATTCTCCCCGCCATGGTTAGCCTAATTACACCCCCATTTTTAAATGTTATTTCCTGCAACGCAACTAAAGTGTTTCAAACTGAGGCGCATAATTTTTCCGAGTGCATAATAATTGCAGGTGCACCCTTCAAGGATAAAATTGATTGAAGTTGTTAGTATAAGGTTTTTCTAAGGTATAGACCGTTGGCTTTGCCGTATTATCTTTCAAGTTTGGCTACTTCTTTGTACCCAATTTTATGGTAGAGGTTCAATGTAGCGATGTTGTTTTCTCTAACTTCTAAACGGCTTTCTGAGATGCCTTGGTCTTTGAATATAATTTCGATTTCTTGAAGTATCTTCTGCGTTATTCCTCGGCGGCGATAGGCGGGTGTAACGTCCACTGTTAATATATGCCCAAAAGACTGATTTCTTCCAATATTTAAATGAGCTATTACGAAACCAGCTATTTCGTTGTTTACAAAAGCGACTAGTTTATGGGTATTGCAATCTCTAAATAAGTAGTTTAGTTGTTGTTTTGTTTATGCTTCCCATTCAAAGCATTGCTTTTCTATCTGATAGAGCTTATTTAGAAACTTAATGGAAATATTACTATTCTTTATTTCCATGCCTAGTATTAATAGGAGAAGGAGACGATTGATTCTAAGCTTTTTCCATTGGCAAGTTATTCGAAGGCACCAAAACTGGTTTAAGTTCAAGCCATTGCTGTGCTATAAAACCTATAACGAATCTGAGCCAAAGCGTTATTAGCCGCGTTAGTATCGTTGATGTGGCGCTTATTCCCGCCGGCACCCCCATCGAAGTGTAAAGCGTTGTCATAGTTATCTCGGGAATTCCCACCTCAAAAGGGACGCCTAAAGGTATGGGAACCCATGTTATTGCTAGATAAAACAAGGAAAAAGCAAGCGCTTTGGGATTACGTTTGAACTCCTTCATCGAATCATGAAAACTTCTTGCTATGTTGCAAGCTTCTTCCTTAATCTTGCTCAGCTGTCCATGCCACCTTCCTCGAGAAAGAAATTTGCCTACCTTAACTAAATAATCAATTACTTTCAAGCTCCATGCCTGCTTAAAAGAGAATAGCATAATCAAAACAAGTGTAAGGGTGATGCCAAACGCTAGAAAAAGGATAAGGTTGAAGATCAAAGGATTAATTTGGGTTTGAGTGAAAAGTAGACCCATACCTAGAATTAGGACTACAACATTCATGCTCATTCCCAAGAGCCTGTGCGTGACCAGCGATGCAACTACCCGACCACACGTTTCATTGCCCTGTTCTTTGGTTATCAGATATACTCTCAAGGCTTCACCACTTATTGATTCTGCTGGCACGAGGATATCCACAAAATTTCCGTACCATACAAAAAGGTAGGACCTCGCTATAGACAGCTTAATTAGGAGAAAATTGACGAGGACACGCCAGGACAAAGAGAAAAAGAATATTTCAACTATGCTAAGGATTGCTGCAAAAACGTAGGGAAGTGGATCGGCTCGTTGGGCTGTGGCTATTATCCCTAATATGTCGACTTGAAAAAGGTAGATGTACAAGAAGAACGCAACTAAGCCTACTAGTGGAAATATCACCGTCTTAAGCGATATTTTCGGCTTCGGTGATTCAATTGTAGACTCCATTGGATCTCCGCACCTATCTATGAACGGAAAAAAATATTATCTTGCAATTATATATTTTGTCTATTTCCTCCGACTCCTAACTTATCATAGTACCGTAGCTGTCACTGCACGTTTCTCTTGTCAAGGTTAATTGTATGTAGCATTCATTTTATGTGTGGAAAAAAGTTTTGGCAGATTCTCCTGCATAATTAACCCATCTCTCGTTTTTTACCATAAGATAGATAAATGCCTAATGCGTCTGTCATAGCCGATAGGAGAAATCTGAATGGCACATACAGTCTTAGTGAAGGATCTAATGTCAACGAACGTTAGTGTCTTTGAAAACGAATCAACCTTAGACAAAATTGTTCAAACAATGTCGAATTGCGACGTAGATTACGTGATCGTCGTGCAGAGCAGAAAACCAACAGGAATCATAACTGAGCGAGACATCATGGTGCGTATGTTAACCCAAGGATTGGACCCCAAAGTAGTGATAGCTAGATCCATATACACTAACCCTTTGGTTACAATCGAAGAGACAGAAAACGTAGAAACAGCAGCCAAACTAATGAAGGAATGGAAAATCAAACATCTGCCCGTAACAAGAGATGGCAAGATCTCAGGCATGCTGAATTACCTTGACATCGCGTTTAATGTTCCCGAACTGTTTCCGACAATGAAAGAACTTTACTGTCCCTCGAAATAAGATAAACTAGCTGGAAACCACTGCAACATCTGACCTGTTTCATTATTATAGACGTAAAAGTTATAGACGTAAAAGGTCAGGAAAAGGGCTTTGCTTCGCCCATTTTTTTGCGTAGGCACGCTCGGATGAAACCATAGTATTCTGGGGAGGGTTTGCCTGGGCGACTTTTGAATTCGCCGTGAAATTGTGAAGCAAAGAAAAAGTAGTTGCTAGGCAACTCCAATATTTCCATTCTTCTGCCGTCTCGACTTTTCCCGGAGAATAATAACCCCTTTTTCTTTAGAATCTCTAAGTAGTCAAGGTTAACCTCGAACCTGTGTCGGTGTCGTTCATAGGTTTCATCGCACTTATACAAACTGTGCGCAATAGTCTCAGGCTCAATTATCACTTTGTGAGAACCCAATCTCATTGTAGCGCCTTTGTACTCTACACCCCGTTGTTCGGGCATAAGGTCAATCACTGGATGTAGCGAGTTCGTGTTAATCTCCTTGCTATTTGCATCTTTCAAACCGCAGACGTTTCGAGCAAATTCGATAACGGCTAGCTGGAAGCCGTAACATATGCCTAAAAAGGGAGTATCATTTTCTCTAGCAAAATTTATGGCGGCAATCTTTCCTTCAGTACCTCTGGGACCAAACCCATAGGGGACAAAAACGCCGTCAAAGTTTTTAAGGTCTTTAATGCATTGTGGTTCTTGTTCAAATTTCTCTGCCTCCAAGTAGTGGATGCACACTCGCGTCTTACAGGCTGCTCCACCATGACGCAGTGCCTCACTCATGCTAACGTAACTGTCTGTCAGCCCTGCGTACTTGCCTATCAGCGCAATTCGCACTTCACTTTCTGGTTTCAGCACCGCATTGACAAATTGCTGCCACTCGTGAAAATCCGAAAGCTCGCAGCTGTAGCCAAGTCGCGAGCAGATGAAGTCACCCATACCCTGCCTGTCGAGGATAAGCGGTACTTCATATACTGACTCCACATTGTATGAGCAAAAGACCGCGCTTTCTGGAATAGTTCCGAACAACGCAATCTTCCGCAATGCTTCAGCGTTGATCATCTCGGGGCTTCTCGCAACAATGATATCAGGTTGAATGCCGATGCGCCTAAGCTCGTTAACGCTGTGTTGTAAAGGCTTGGTTTTCATCTCGTTCGTTACATCCAAAATCGGAACCAAGGCAACATGAACATAAAGAGTATTCTCGAAACCCTCTTCCAAACGCATTTGACGTATAGCTTCCAAAAAAGGCAAGCCCTCTATGTCGCCTACCGTACCTCCTACCTCTGTCAAAACAACGTCTGCGGCAGAAGCTTTTGCTACCTTTTTTATTCGATTTTTAATTTCGTCAGTTATGTGCGGCACGATTTGAACGCATCGCCCCAGAAAATCGCCGCGCCTTTCCTTTCCAATAACAGCCCGATAAACGAGACCTGTGGTCACGTTGTTTTCCCGTTTTAAACTTAAATCCAAAAACCTTTCGTACCAACCTAAATCTAAGTCTGTTTCGCCTCCATCGTCAGTCACAAAAACTTCGCCATGCATATAGGGGTTCATTGTTCCCGCATCAACATTCACGTATGGATCAATTTTTACGACCGTAGGCTTCAATCCGCGTGTTTGAAGCATCTTGCCAATTGAAGAAGTTAAAATGCCCTTTCCTACTGAACTTAAAACGCCACCAGTTACAAAAATGTACTTGACCATTCCCATACTCCCGTAATAACCTACACTTTTTTGCAAGATTTAATATAACTCTTTTGTGCGTCAATTTGATTAAAAAACTGGTCTTTTTCATCGCTATTCATGCGACTAAAAAGTTGGGATTAAGGCTACTAAGTTGCAAGTTAGATTCTTAATAGTTGCAAAAAAAGGAATAGTGCATTTTGTCCGTCTTCTCTCTTTCAAAGGAAGATATCTTATCAATAAGAGCTATTTGGGCAGCACACTAACTCTTTTTAGTGTTAATAAAACCGCTTCTATCGCCAAAGCTTAACTACAGAGTATTTTTTTGTCCATGGCTTTGTTTAATAAATATTTTCTTCCATCCGCATGTATGACAAGTAGCTGATCTTTTCCTAAGGTCAAAATCTAGAGTCCCTTTACAAATAGGGCATTTCAATACTGGACATCTCCTTTCTCAAATTGAGACTTACAGAAACGCATAAGAACCATATTCTGAAATTTGCAATATTCCTCAAAACTCAGGAATTACGCTTCAAATGTTCGCTACTTTAAATTCGCTACTTAATTTTTTAGAAACTGCAGTCACAATTTCATTTATTCTTATAGGTTTAGTTTGTAATTTGGATGCAGAGAAAACAATCAACAGACAAGGCTTTGATGGCCATCGCTAGGACAAAACGCGAATTCCTTCAAAAGTGGATTCCGCTTAGAGTTTTTCTACTTTCTCGTCTTTCAGCGTTTAAGATCAACGAAACACTAGTTTTCGAAGCGCAATCATGGAGTTCAATCCTCAAACCCTTAACAAGACATGGATTATTTAGCAATAATTTTCTTTTAACATGCACTGCAGAATGCATCTGCATATGATGAATCAGAACTTCAAGGTTTTTATGGCAGTTAAGCAACTTTAAATTTTGTGGAGACCAAGTGAACTTCGACTACCCCGCAGCAGTTCATTTCCGATGCATAAAATGTGGAATATGTTGTGGTGACACGAGAGAAAAGAACAGGCATATTCTGCTCTTGGAAACGGAAGCTGAACAGATTGCTAAGGCAACAGGCCGTAAAATCTCCAAGTTCGCTGCTAAAACTGAGGGCAAGGCGCCTTACAGCCATGAAATGAAAAAAAGAGAAAACGGCAAATGTGTTTTTTTGGAAAATGACCGCTGCACTATTTACTTTTTAAGACCTTTAATCTGTAGATTTTATCCATTCGAAATGAATTTTATGATTAATCGAAGGTACGTTTTTCTCTACACGGATGAATGCCCAGGCATTGGCAAAGGTCGCGTGCGGAGTGAGGGTTATTTCAAAAAAATGTTTCAACTTGCATGCAACAAACTCTGGCAAGTATCAGGTTCAAATGGAAAAAGCTGATTTTGTGTATTGCAACGGATAAACTAATTTGATTCATACATAAAATATCTGTTTGAGTATTATATTATCAAACTGCCAAACTGAGAATACTTCACATTAAGACATGAACTTTGCTGCCTACCCATAGTAAGATCAACATTAAAGCTGCCGCAAAACATCCGCCTTCTCCAAAATATAACCACAATAATGGCATTTTAACAAAAGAGGCTCCTCACTCTCAACATAAAATCTAACTGTTGCAGGCTCGTTACTGTTGCTAATGCACGCGGGATTCGCACATTTTATAATTGCTTCAATAACCTTCGGCAATTTAACCTCCAACTTCTCGACCACCTTATAATCTCGAATAATATTAATGGTAGCGTGAGGCGCTACCAACGCAATCCGATTAACCTCGTGGGAGTTAAGAGCACGCCCTTCAATCTTCACAATGTCCTTTACCTGCAAGCGCTTGCTTGGAACGTTTATGGTAATTGTCATAACCCTTTTTTCACGTCCCGTTATCCCCAAAATCTTAACAACATCTAAGGCGTATCCGCCACTTATGTGATCAATTACAGTGCCGTCTTTAATTTTTGACACTCGAAGTTCCTTGTCGCTCACCCTCGAACTCTCCGTTAAAAAGCTATGCATTGGTAACAAATAAAACTTTTAGGAAACAAAAAGACTTGATAATGCTTTTTGCAAATAACTACGGTTTACGTGTTCAAGCAGATTTGAGAAATGCACTTGGAGAGTCTACTGAACAAAGCGATATTTCTAAAATTAATAATATTTTTAAAATGACCTTTTTTGGAAAGGTCATTCTGGATGCTTGTTAATGTTTAGTCGGGTCTAACACTATATAAAGGATGTTGTTGCCTCGGAGCAGAACATTCCCGTAGTTTGTGAGCAGCTGCTCTAGTTTGCATTCGGTTGCTCCTTCAAGAAGTATGTTCATGTGCCCATCGCACTTAATCATGTTTCCCTTGTATTCGCAACCATTTTTAAGGACGACTTCAATGTTTCCGTGCAACTGTTTGATTAGGACATTTAAGGGTTTTTTGCTTGGTTCCATCATAGCACCGAGTTCAGTGAGTTAATATATCCATATCCAAAACCCATCATATATAAAAATCTTATGAAAGAATAACTGAGAACATAGCGAAAACTCCTAACATTTGTAGTATATCTGAAAACCTTTAGAAAAGGCAATCACCTCGTGCATATAGAAACAAGTAGAGGTTCTAGGGGTGATTGTTGGTTTGGTGGTTAAAGGAGCTACTGATTGAAAAATTGGTTCTGTCAGCTTAAAAAACAATAAAGTGCGAAATCAGGGAAAGTTTTACCTGTTTTTAAAACAATGTTGCTTGGTTTAATTATTTGCATGATCTCAGTGAAAGATTAACCATGTTTGAAGCCTTTGTTATAACAAAGCTTTTGTACAGACTGCAGATACTAATCCAAGGTAATCATGAAATACTATCATATCTTCATACAAAGCTTGGAAAAAAGAGGCCTTTGGAGACAAGGCATCAGTTTTGACAACTCAAAAGAAAACATGATGGAATGCATCATCTCACCCTTCAACAAAAGGAAAACCTTTCGGTTTGGTGAAAGACTACTAGATTTAGAGAAAATTGACCGTGTTCTCATCTTTGAATCTGATAAACCGATAAGTGAGATAGTTCTTCCTAATGGAGAAGACCCTCATGAGGCAGATATGTCGTTTCTAATTCACAGTTTCTGGAAAGGCAAAGTTGTGGGAGTTCGCGAATGTACTTCTGAATTTATTATACCATCTAAATAAAGAAATAATACCTGAAAACAAACTAGCAATTTCCAAGATTAAACTTCTGGAAAACCAACATTAAAGCAACGTATTTATTTGATTATTTCAAATATCCAAATATCAAAACAGGTGATTTCGGTGAACCCTTCTCTATTGGATGGAAAAAAAGTTGTTGGGAAAGAAGGATACATACTGGGGGAAGTAGATGGTATAGACATTGACTTGGGAACTTGGCGAGTAAACGCCTTCTTTGTTAGTTTGACTAATGATGCTGCAACAGAACTTGGATTCAAAAAACCATTTTTAGGCAAAATTACGGTGTGTCTACCAACCCAGCTTGTTGAGGCTTTGGGTGAAGTAATAACCCTTAATGTACCAATAAGAAAACTTGAAGATATTGCAGAAAGAGAGAATTTGCTCAGTTCGATTAAACTGAAGGGGAAGAAAGTAATTGGCGCCAAAGGCTATGTTATAGGGGAAGTTGAAGGATTTGACGTTAAACCAAGCGACTGGCATGTTACGGGCTTGCAGGTTGGTCTAACTGATGATGCTGCAACAGAACTTGGATTCAAAAGACCTTTCTTGAGCAAGGTAATTATAATTATTCCCTCGGAGATAGTCAGTCTAATTGGCAATTTCATCAACATAGATGAGACCATAGAAAACCTCGAATCACTTGCAGAATGTATACAGTCCTGCCAAAAACAAAACTGAAGCTTAATTATAAAGCCATTTTCTTTTTGATATTCATAGTTATTGTGATGCTTAAAGAGATTTGATGAAGTCTACAAAAAGCCTTTCAGAATATTTCAAAAACTTTTTTAGGAATTCCGAATTTTTTCCTACAATGCTTGCATATTACCTCGGTTTTTCTTGAAGATAAGGGTTGAGATACACCACACTGAGGACATGCCATAATTATTGTGCTTACTTTTCCCATGTTAATATTTCTAGTTTCCTCAGCTTTGTCCCACATTTCAAGCTCTTCGTATCTTAGGGCCGCATCTTCATACCTTCCAGCCTTTTTCAACTCTTCAATTTCAATAATGATGTTTGTGACATCTTCTTTCTTAGAAATTAAATTGGTACTGCCACAATAGGGACATCTCTGGGGATCCTTCTGCAAAATTTCTTCGCGACAATCAAGACACTTCATCCCCAACGAAAGTGGACTATTTCTAACTTTATTCTTTTCAACATCTTCAGACATTTTTCTTTCCTGCATTTTCAGCTATTCAATTATCTGCTTTGTTCAGCATCATCATATTTTAACATTTTTTAAGTATGGTATGCATTTGCTTCTTTGGCTATTGACATTTCTTCCTCGCAATGCAGAAAACGGTCTAACAAGCTAATAATAAAAAATTATTAATATCCGATTAGAAGAATTACTTTTTTCAGCATCTGCGAAGGGAAACACTGAAAATGCTTAACTTGAATGGCTTAGCTGAGTTACTAACTTTTGGCTTCACATTAGACGGAAAAACAATGATTCAAGAAAAGAACATTCCATCAATACCGATGTCAATCCCGAAACCCAAAACGAATGCAA
>SMTZ1_10004030_pt1 | contig 14781 bp, 15 predicted proteins | sample DeeMarSWOR136_30_FD_25667 | JGI IMG/M metagenome (IMG submission 25667)
ATAACCTGCATTCCGAGAGACAAGCCAAGATAGGGTATGTCCTTCTCCCTGGCGAATCTCGCTGCCTCTATCGTATCTTCCAGTCCATAGTGACCGGCCTCCCCCGGGACGATTACCCCTTGGAGCTGCCTCAGCCTGTTGGTGCGCCCTCCCTGCAGTTCCTCTGAATTGATCCACTCGATCCTTACCTCGCGGTCGTGGGTGAGGGCGGCGTGGGACAGCGCTTCGCGGACGGAGTAGTATGCATCCTGGAGGTCTACGTACTCCCCTACGAGCCCGATAGTCACCGCCTCTTTGGGGGCCTTCAGTCTGTTGACCATGTCGCGCCACTCGTCCAAGTTGCTCCGTTTGCCCTCCAGTCGCAAGCGGTTGACCAGGAAGTCACCCAATCCATAGTCTTCCAGCAGCAGTGGTACCTCATAGATCGTCTCGCCGGTAACCAGGGGTATGACTGCCTCCTTATCTACGTCGCAGAAGAGCGATATCTTGTCCTTTATGCTTTCGGATATCTCGCTGTCGCTACGACAGAAGATAGCGTCGGGCTGGATCCCTATGCGCCTCAGTTCATTCACGCTGTGCTGGGTAGGCTTCGTCTTAATTTCGTTGGTGGCGGCAATATGTGGGAGGAACGTGACATGGATATAGAGCACATTGTCCCTGCCCTCGTCTTTCCGCATTTGCCTTATCGCCTCGAGGAATGGCTGCCCCTCGATGTCGCCCACCGTGCCCCCCACCTCGACTATGACTACGGAGGCCTCAGAAATCTCGGCCACCCGTCTGATGCGCCGCTTTATCTCGTTGGTGACTTGTGGGACTACTTGGATGGTACCTCCCAGGAAATCACCATTCCTCTCCTGGGCGATGATGGAGGCATAGACCTGGCCAGCGGTTACGCTCGAAGCTTGGCTCAAGTCTACTCCGAGGAATCTCTCATAATGCCCGAGATCCAAGTCGGTCTCGGCACCATCCTGGGTGACGAATACCTCGCCGTGTTGGGCAGGGGAAATCAATCCAGGGGCGGCATTCAGGTAAGGATCAAGCTTCTGGGCGGAAACGGAGATTGACCGGGCCTTGAGTATCCTGCCTATGGAAGCTACCGAGATGCCCTTGCCAACCGAACTTACTACGCCGCCGGTAACGAAGATGTACTTAGTCATGATTCACTGCGGACATAGAAAACCACGCCAAGAAATGGACGTACTCACAACTGGAAGGAGAGATTCAGGTGTTCCTATTCTAAAAGGCCATGACCCAGATGTCAAGTGAAGTGGCGTTGCGCAATCTCTGTGAGCATGCTACAATATCAAAGCCTTTAAATCAGTCCAGTGAGGCTGGTAAGCAGATGAATGTCAGAGTCTGCCGCAATGGTGGGCTTGGCGCTAACCTCTTGCCAGTTTCAAGGCAGGGGGTTTTTTGGTGTCCGGGAGGATCCTCATGACCTCGAGGGACATGGCCAGAGCTGTGGGTCGCATCGCTCACGAGATCATAGAGAGAAATGGGAGCACCGAGGACATTGTGCTCGTGGGCATGCGGACGCGAGGAGTCCCATTAGCGCGCCGATTGGGATCCGCAATCCAGAGCTTCGTGGGAGTGTCGGTTCCCATTGGCGCCCTGGACATTGGCTTGTATCGGGACGATGTTTCTGGGTTGGGGGAGAAACGGTCGGGCAAGGACACCGAGGTTCCCACCGATATCACGGGCAAAGATGTCGTCTTGGTTGATGATGTCCTGTATACCGGGCGCAGCATCCGAGCTGCAATGGACGCGCTGATGGACCTGGGACGCCCGAGTTCAATCCAGTTGGCGGTACTTGTTGACCGCGGTCACCGAGAGCTTCCCATTCGAGCCGACTACGCAGGTAAGAACATACCGAGCTCCAGGGACGAGGAGGTGTCGGTGCAGGTGAAGGAAGTCGATGGTGTGGATAGAGTGACGATTGCCGGTTGTGCGGCGCGCGGAACGCTGAGGCGCGCACAGGAGGTGGGGCTGCCATGAGCTTGGCAGATAGAAGTCTGGTTACCATTGATGACCTGTCCAATGGTGAGATAGAGTCAATATTCTCCCTGGCTGATGAGATAGCGGAGTCCGTTAGGCAGCAGTCTGAGGTGTGCCGGGGAATGGTCATGGCGAGCCTGTTCTTTGAGCCAAGCACCAGGACACGGCTGTCGTTCGAAACCGCCATGCTCAGGCTCGGGGGCCGTGTAATAAGCGCGGTTGATGTGGGTGCGACCTCTCTGGCCAAAGGTGAAAGCATCGCTGATATGGCCAGAGTCATTGGCAGCTACGCGGACATAATTGTCATCAGGCATCCTTGGGAGGGGGCGGCCAGAGTGGTGGCGGACTACGCTGGCATTCCAGTAATTAACGCCGGCGACGGCGGGCATGAACATCCCACTCAGACCCTGTGCGACCTGTATACCATCCAGAAAGAGAGGCACACAATCAGGGGCCTGAGGATTGCGCTATGGGGCGACTTGAAGTATGGGCGGACAGTACATTCACTGGCCTGTGCGCTGGCCAGGTTTGGGGCCACTGTTCTCTTCCGTCCCGGACCGGGTCTGGAAGTACCAGCGCACATCCTGAGGAAGTTGACCAGGGAATATGGTGGTGAACTGGTGCAGTATGAGACGCCTCCCGAAGAGGCCAGCGAGGAGCTTTTTCCGGTGGATGCCGTCTACATAACTCCGGCTACCCCGCATCAGCTTGCGATGATGCCTGACGTGAGTGCCCAGGTGGAGTTGAAGGCTGGCGTTGATGCTCTCTACGTCACCAGGCTGCAAAAGGAGAGACATTCGGCTGTGACTGAAGAGCAGGAGGTTGGGAGGAGCTACCCGGTGGTAAACAGAAGACTTCTCAAGAAGGATCAGTTCAAGAGAACGGTGGTGATGCATCCGTTGCCTCGCGTTGACGAATTGGCGTACGAAGTGGACGGCGACCCGAGAAGCGCATACTTCAAGCAAGCTGCTCGTGGGGTACCCGTCAGAATGGCGCTCATAGCGCTGCTGCTGGGGACAAGACAGGTCGCGATTCGTGAAGCGAAAGAATCGTTACCCAGGAAGGGAAGTTACTCAATGTACCGAAGGGATTCTGGAGTGAGGTGTCCGAATCCCAGATGTGTTTCGAACCAGAAGACGGAGACGAAGTATATCAAGCCTGAGTTCAAGATAGTGGAACTGAGGCCGTTAATACTGGGCTGTGTCTATTGCGAGCACGAGCTGCGTCCTGAGTTCATCGCCAGCGCGGACTGGCACCAGGGGAGGCTCGACAGCAAGAAATACCATAGTGCCGATAGTCACTGGGTACGCAGTATCAAACCGGAGAAGCTCATCGTCTTCCAGTCAGAGAAGGACGCCCAAGCTCATGGTTTCAAACCGAGCAGCTACGTGAGAGGATGACAGGCGGAGCTGGCCAGCTGCTTATTCGAGGTGCCCGCATAATTGACCCCAGCCAGGGCGTGGACCAGGTTGGGGACTTGCTCATCGATCAGGGAAGAATTGCGCGACTGGGCGACGGTCGCATCTCGGCTGGGATGGAGGTTCTGCACGCCGAGGGCCTGGTGGCCTGTCCAGGGTTCGTGGACATTCACTGTCATCTCAGGGAACCTGGCTTCGGGGAGAAGGAGACGATCGGCAGCGGCACGAGAGCAGCGGCTGCGGGTGGCTTCACCGCCGTTTGTTGCATGGGAAACACGAACCCGTCGCTGGACAACGGGGCTATGGTGGATTGGGTGAAGCGGAAGGCGCAGGCGGAGGGCGTTGTTGAGGTTTTTCCCGTGGGGTGTATTAGCCGGGGCAGGAGGGGCGAGGAACTGACCGACATGGCTGAGCTAGCCCATGCTGGTGTGGTTGCCTTGAGCGACGATGGGGATACTCCGCAGAGTCCGGGGCTTATGCGCCGTGCTCTGGAACGTGCGCGTGAGCTTGGCTTGCCGATCATGGACCACTGTCAAGACAAGACTCTGGATGACAACGGGATTGTGAATGAGGGGCTGGCGTCTGCCAGACTCGGGGTGCGGGGGATCCCGGCGGTTGCCGAAGAGATCATGGTGGCTCGGGACCTGTTGCTGGCGAGGTTGACTGGTGGGAGGGTTCATATCTCCCATGTGAGTACTGCTTGTTCTGTTAAGCTGATACGGTATGCGAGAGACAACGGGGTTCCCGTGACCGCTGAGGTTACTCCCCATCATCTGACTCTGACAGAGGAGAGAGTCGTGGCTGGTGTGCATGCTGCCGATGCGAAGATGTATCCGCCGCTGCGGACCGAGGATGACGTCAAATGCCTTATCGAGGGGCTCGGTGATGGTGTGATTGACGCCGTCGCCACCGACCATGCGCCGCATACGCTGTTGGACAAGGACTGTGGACTGGAACAGGCGTCTTTTGGGGTGAGCGGATTTGAGACTGCTCTCGGCTGCCTCATGGGTCTGGTGCACACAGGGAAGATAGGCTTGGCTACGCTGTTGTCCAAGCTGACATATGAACCGGCCAAGATCATCGGCAAGGAGGATGTGCTGGGTAGCCTGCGGGTGGGCTATCCGGCGAATGTAACTGTGCTTGACACTGACAGGGAGTGGGTGGTAGACAGACACAGATTCTCTTCGAAAGGCCGGAACACGCCTTTCGACGGCTGCTGGTTTCGGGGCAAGGTGGTAGCAACAGTGGCGAATGGCAGGGTAGTCTACGGCGATGACAGTCTACGCTGGTAGCTTCGGGAGTGTAGTGTGAAGCAGTCCATGTCGAGGGTGGCCTCCAACGAGGAACTGCTTCCCGGTGTATACCTCATGTGGATCGACGACCCGGATATTGCCAGCATGGCTGGGGCGGGCCAGTTCGTCACCTTGCGCTGTGAAGGCCTGATACTTCGCCGGCCTTTCGCGGTACACCAGGCGAATCCGGGTCAAGTTGCCATTCTGTTCAGGGCGGTGGGAGAAGGTACTCGCTGGCTGTCACGACGTCGGAGAGGCGATTGGGTGGATGTCCTCGGCCCTCTCGGGAACGGGTTTAGCATTGGGCCCGACTCAGGCAACCTGCTACTGCTGGCTGGGGGCATCGGCATCGCACCACTCGTTCTGCTGGCTCAGCGGGCCTCGGCGCAACATGGGGTAACGCTGATTCACGGAGCAGCCACAGGAATTGAGGTATATCCCATTGCCTCAGTTCGCGGGAACGGAGAAGAGCTGCGGCCTCTGGCTGATAGAGTCAGGTTCATAGAGGTTACGGAGGATGGAAGCAGGGGGCTCAAGGGTCTAGTCAGCGGGGTGGCTACGGATTTTCTGGACTGGGCCGACCAGGTGTATGCCTGTGGTCCGGTGGATATGTACAAGGCGATATCCCAGCTAGCCACCGGTTGCGGAGCAGCCGTAGGAGACAAGATCGGGAAATGCCAGGTGTCCCTTGAGGTAAGGATGGGCTGTGGTATTGGTGCCTGCCGGGGCTGCACCGTGATTACGGAGAGGGGCGCCAAGAGAGTGTGCTCTGATGGTCCGATATTTGAAATGAGCGATATCCTGTGGAGCGAGGTGAGACTATGACCGTGGTGGCCAAGAAAGTCACAGTCCAGACAGGCGGGAATTGCGATATTATTGACATAACGCCGCAGGTGGCGAAGAATGTTGTGGAATCGGGGGTGAATAGCGGCACGGCGACGTTGTTTGTGAGCGGCTCGACGGCAGGAGTAACCACCATCGAGTATGAACGGGGGCTCCTCGAGGATATGAGGAGCATGTGGGATAGGGTTGTCCCTGGCGGTATTGGGTACGAGCACAATAGGATGTGGGGGGACGGGAATGGTCATTCTCATGTGCGCGCCTCTATGCTGGGAGCGTCGCTGACCGTGCCCTTCGTGGATAAGAAGCTGACCCTGGGTACTTGGCAGCAGATAGTGCTCATCGATTTCGACAACCGTCCCCGGTTGAGAACGCTTGTGCTCCAGGTCCTGGGCGAGTAGGCTGGGATACAGCATTCAGGTCCGGTTCTGGCTTTGTCTGTGTGTGCGGTTGTGGTATCATGAGTGGCTGTGGTGGTAGTGGGTGCGTATTTCTCTTCGAAAATGGAGGCCTTGGTGAAATGAAGAAATGGATAGGCGTAGTGGTAGCCATCTGCTTGATCGGTGCCGTTTGCGGTTGCTCTGGTGGGAATGACGAAGAGGGGGAGTCCGCGGTGGTTACGCGAGGCGACCTGGTGGTGGGTGTCTCTGTAAGCGGAAACCTGGAGATGCCGCACAGGACTGACCTGTCTTTTGGCACTGTAGGTATGGTGCTGGAGGTGCTGGTCGAAGAGGGAGATGCCGTGCAGAAGGGACAGGTTCTGGGGGAGCTGGATGCCCAGTCGCTGGAACTGAACCTGGAATCGGCCCTTGCCAGGCAGGCTGCGGCGGAGATCGACTACGAAGTGGCGCGGAATCAATTAATGGCGACTATCTACCCGATGTATACCGGCGCCTACGTGAGTGACTTGCCCGGGACCTGGCTTGCTCTGGAGGAGGCTCTGGAGGACCTGGAACAGACGCGACAGCTTCTGGACAAGGACGGACCTGGGGAAATGCAGGCCCAACTGGAGGTACTGGAAGCGGACATAGTCAAGGCCAAGGAGAAACTGCACTCCACGCGATGGGCCCTGCCAATGTCGGTCAAGCTGATTGAACTGCAAACGGATCAGGCGAAGCTGGCTGTGCAGATGGCTGAGCTGGAAGTGGCTGCAGCCAGACTGGAGCTGGAAAAGGCGACGATAGTTGCTCCTTTCAACGGCGTCGCGGCTGAGGTTCTTATAGACGAGGGTCAGCAGCTTTCGTCCATGACATATGCGAACCCGGCGGTGCGGCTGATCGACCCCAGCGATATAGAGATGAGTGGCATGATCGATGAGATAGACATAGCAAGCGTTGAACTGGGCCAGGAGGCGGAGATCACTCTGGATGCCCTTGTGGGTAAGGAATTGAAGGGGGAGGTAGCATTCATCTCTCAAGCAGGAACGATTCAGGCGGGAGTGGTGTCCTACAAAACCACCATAGTGCTGACGACGCCGGACGAGGACATCAGGGATGGGATGAGCGCCACTGCCGAAATCATCACGGATCGGCGTGAAGGAGTATTGCTGATTCCCAATCGAGCGATACAGGGCAGCTGGGAGAGCCCTTGGGTCGAAGTCCTAGCAGAGGAGGGAACGGAAGAGAGGTCGGTGACGCTGGGAATGAGCGACGGCATAAGGACGGAAGTCCTCTCGGGGCTGGAGCTGGCTGAGGAGGTCGTGCTTCCTGCGGCGCAGCTGCCTTTTAGCATGTTCGGAGGCTGATAGGTGGTTGAACTGGAGAGCATAACGAAGGTCTACAGGACGGGCAGGACCGAGGTGCCCGCGCTCTGCGGAATAAGCTGCTGCATCAATGATGGAGAGATGGTATCCATCATGGGTCCATCGGGCTCGGGGAAGTCCACTCTGATGAATATCATCGGTTGCCTGGACAGACCGACTTCCGGCATGTACCGACTGGATGGGGTGGAAGTCAACGGGCTCAATGACAACGAGCTGGCCGAGATAAGAAATAAGAGGATCGGCTTTGTGTTTCAGAGCTTTAACCTGCTGGGGCGGACCACGGCTCTGGCGAACATAGAGCTGCCGCTTATCTACGGCGGCGCCAGCAATCGCCGCCAACGGGCCTTGCAGGCCCTGGAGTCCGTGGGGTTGGGACATCGGGCCAAACACAGGCCGAGTGAGCTGGCCGGGGGTGAGCAGCAGAGGGTGGCCATAGCTCGAGCATTGGTCAACAACCCCTCTCTTATTCTGGCTGACGAGCCTACCGGCAACCTTGATACCCAGACTAGTAAGGGAATTATGCTCCTCTTCCAGGAACTGAACCGGCAGGGGATAACCATTGCCCTGGTTACGCATGAGGCTGACATTGCTGCCTATACGCAGCGCACCATCAGAATCCGTGACGGTCAGATTGAGGTGCTGCAGTGAAACTGTGGGACTGCTTTGCCACTGCCGTCCACACCTTGCTCAGCCACAAGTTGCGTTCATTCCTGACTATGCTGGGGATTCTGATTGGCGTAGCCTCGGTAATTTCCATGGTGTCACTGGTGAGGGGGGAGCAGGCGATGATAAGCGAGTCCTTCGAATCCCTGGGCGCCAATCTGATATTTGTCACTCCGGGTGCCGCGAGCAGCGGAGGGGGAATGGGAGGGGCGTTCGCCAGTACCTCAACGCTGACCCTGGAAGACGCTGAGGCCATTGCGGACAATGCGCCTTCTGTGTTGATGGTGGCAGCCGCGACGCAGTCGACGACCGACGTGATAGCCGGAGGGGAGAACGTAGGGTGCTTAACTCTCGGTGTCACCACTGAGTACCAGTATGTGCGGAACTTCGAGGTGGAGGAGGGGAGGTTCATCAGCGAACTGGACTACAAAGGGACGGCGAGGGTGGTTGTCTTGGGGAGTGAACTCTCCGAGACGCTCTTCGGCCAGATGTCGCCTATAGACCAGACCATTAGAATGAGCGGGCGGCAATTCAAGGTCGTCGGTGTGCTCAAGAGCAAGGGGGAGGCGTTTGGCACCGAAGACCAGGCGGCGATGGTTCCTCTGAGTACGGCGCTGGCGATCCTATCGTCTGAACGTATGAGCGGCGGTGAGCATATTGTCCAGGGCATCTCAGTCCAGGCTAAGAGCAAGGAGGCCTTGGGGGCGGCGCAGTGGGAGATCGGCAATATCCTGCGGCAGCGCCATCACCTCAGACCGGAACAGGATGACGATTTTAGAATCATCAGTATGGGCGATGTGTCCCGCACCGCGGACGAGATGTATGCAGTGGGAGAGCTCATCATGGGAGCCATTGCTGGCATTTCGCTGCTGGTTGGGGGTATCGGAATAATGAACATCATGCTGGTTTCAGTGACGGAGCGCACGCGGGAGATTGGGCTTCGGAAAGCGCTGGGGGCCAAACGCCGTGACGTGTTGACTCAGTTCCTCACTGAAGCCGCTGTGCTGAGCCTCTGTGGTGGGGCCATAGGTGTAGGCCTGGGTTGGATCGTGGTAAGGGTCAGTGCCGGCGCGCTGGCCGGCATGGGTCTTCCTTTCCCGGCTGTAGTCCCGGGTGACGTGATTCTTCTAGCGGTGGGTGTGGCGGGCTCAGTCGGTCTTGTGTCAGGACTGTATCCGGCAGTCAGAGCGGCGCGGCTGGATCCCATCGAGTCATTGCGCCACGAGTGAGCGGCTACTTGCCTTGAATGAGCGACATGAACTCGGAACGGGTGACCGCTTTGGTGCAGAAGGTTCCTCGGACTGCTGACGTAACAACGTTGGTCCCCGGCTTCTTGATGCCGCGCATGATCATGCACAGGTGTTCGGCCTGAATGACTACGGCTACGCCGTCAGGCTCGAGGGCTTCAAAGATGGCGTCGGCGATCTGGCGGGTCATTCTCTCCTGAAGTTGGGGACGCCTGGCGACTATTTCTACGACCCTGGCTAGCTTGCTTATGCCCACCACCCGGCCGCTTGTACCCGGTATGTAGCCCACGTGGGCCACTCCGAAGAAGGGGAGCAGGTGATGTTCACACATGGAATAGAAGGGGATATCCCTGAGGATCACCATCTCCTGGTGGCCTTCATCGAAGCTAATGGATAGCTCGGTCTTGGGATCGACGTCCAGGCCTGAGAACAGCTCGGCATACATCTCGGCAATGCGCTGAGGTGTATGCCGTATGCCCTCCCTATGCGGGTCCTCACCTATGGCCTCGATTATTGAGGCCGCCGCTGTCTTCACTTTGTTCTCATTCACCATAACACAAACTCCTCACTTCGCCGAGGCTATAATGGCCGTTGTGGTGCATGGCTGCAGGGCCGCGTACTGCACGTCAGTTCCACCCCAGAGCTTGCTCGACGGCAGCGAGGTCGGCAGGAAGCTCCGACGGAGGCCGGGCATATCTAGCGGGTATGCCGGGATCTTTGAGCCCTGTCCCCGTAAGGATGCAGACTACCCTGCTGCGGGAGAAGTCCTGTCTCTGCGAAAGCTTGACCAGCCCCGCCACTGAAGCGGCGGAGGCCGGTTCGGCGAAGATGCCTTCCCGGGCCGCCGTCAGCCTGTAGGCGCTCACTATCTCATCGTCCGTGACGCAGTCGATGACACCGCCAGACTCATCTCGGGCCGTCACTGCCCTATGCCAGCTGGCCGGATTGCCAATCCGAATGGCCGTGGCGATGGTTCGCGGTCTCTGGATGACCCTATCGTACACGATAGGAGCGGCTCCCGCAGCCTGGAAGCCCATCATCTTGGGGGCGTGACTTGCCTTGCCCTTCAGGCGATACTCTACAAATCCTCTCCAGTAGGCGGTGATGTTGCCGGCGTTGCCCACGGGTATGAAGACGTAGTCGGGAGCGTCGCCTATCTCATCCACGATTTCAAACGCCGCTGTCTTCTGACCTTCGATGCGGTTCGGGTTCAGCGAGTTGACCAGAGTGACGGCGTGCCTCTGGGTGATGGCGCGGACTATCTCAAGCGCCTGGTCGAAGTTGCCCTTAATGCCAACGATCGTGGCATCGTACGCCATGGCCTGAGCCAGCTTGCCCACGGCTATTCTCCCCTTGGGGATGATGACGATAGCTTTGAGTCCCAATCTGGCTCCGTAGGCTGCTGCTGAAGCGCTCGTGTTGCCTGTGGAAGCGCATATGATGCTGGAACTGCCGCTTTCCACCGCTTTGGCCACTGCGACGACCATGCCGCGGTCTTTGAAGGAGCCAGTGGGATTACAGCCCTCGAACTTGAAGTAAAGCTCGCGGCAGCCAAGCTGCCTTTCCAGTGTCCTTGACCTCACCAGCGGTGTATCGCCCTCCCCGAGCGTTATCAGAGGTGTGGACGGAGTGACAGGCAGGAAGTCGCGGTACCTGTCCAGTATGCCTGGCTTCATCCTTCGACTCTGATGAAGTTGCTGACTTCCTTCACCACTGCGAGCTGCTTGACGTCCTTCAGGGCCTGTTGCACTGCTCTCTCTCTGGCCGGGTGCGTCATGATGACAATCACGGCGCTCTGAGAAGTCAGGTCGCTTTCCTTCTGCAGGACGGAGGAGATGCTGATGCGGTTGTCGCCCAGCACCTTAGAGATCTGTGCCAGGACGCCAGGCTGGTCAGCTACCTTCAGCCTGAAGTAGTAGCGCGTCTCCACATCCGACATGGCCCTGACGGGTATTCTCTGGCCCAGTTCCAGCCTGGGGATGTTGGTTACCCCGCGACAGGCGTTTCTGGCTATGGTCAGCACGTCGGCCATGACGGCGCTTGAGGCGGGCAAAGCCCCGGCTCCCTCTCCGTAGAATACCAGCCTGCCTGCCAGGTTGCTCTCCACCTGAATGGCGTTGTACACCCCATCCACCCTGGCGAGTGGGGAGTTCTGAGGGGTGAAAGTGGGATGCACCCGCACTTCGATGGCGTCGGGCAGGCGCCTGGCGATGGCCAGTAGCCTGATGGTGTAGCCGAACTCCCTGGCATAGCGGAAATCCGCTGCAGCGAGGCGGGAGATACCCTCCCGATATACGTTCTTGGGGCTGAGGGGCGTATGAAAGGCGAGGCTGGCCAGGATAGCCAGCTTGTAGGCAGCATCTGTGCCCTGGATATCGTTGGCCGGATCAGCTTCAGCGTACCCCAGCTTCTGGGCCTGCTTCAAGGCCGAGCGGAAGCCTATGCCTTCCTGGGACATCTGGGTGAGGATGTAGTTGGTGGTGCCGTTGAGGATGCCGTAGACTGCCGAAATGTCATTGGCTGCCAGGTCCTGGAGGAAAGGGGATATGAGAGGTATGCCGCTGCCTACGCTTGCCTCATACCGAAGGTCAACGTTGTGCTTCTGAGCCAGAGAAAGGAGCCTGTATCCGTACTTGGCCATCACTTCCTTGTTGGCTGTGACTACGTGCTTGTTGTTAGTGATAGCCTGCGTGATGTATTCAAGCGCCGGATGCTCACCGCCGATGAGTTCAATGACGATGTCCACCTCAGGGTTCCCCATAGCATCCTCGGCGCGATTCGTGAGCGCGCCAGGGTCGAGTTTGACACCGCGTCGCTTGCCAGTATCGCGCACCAGCGCCTTTCTCAGCACCAGGGAGGCTCCGACTTGGTCCGCCAGCTTGTTTGTCTTCTGGAGAAGAACCTCGGCGACGCAGCTGCCCACGACACCCACTCCCAGCAGGGCAACGCCGATATCCTTGGTCACGTTGCTCTCCCTCTTGAGACCTCTTCAATGGCCAAGGACTGCTGGGCCGCGTCAAGGAAGGTCTCGACCACGCTGTTGTCGTAGTACTCTGCAAACCACTCGTTGAAGGCCTTTGTGGCCAGGGCATCTTGAACGCTCTGGCTCAGTTCACGTTCGCCTTTGTCCACGACCCGGACTATCCAGTGACCGGCCGTGGTGTATGCCATTTCATCTTTGACCGGGTCGCTGACGGTATTGAGGTCGAGATTGAAAGCCGCTTCATCGAAGGCTTCGCTGTTCATATCTCCCTCGTTGAGCCAGCCCAGTTCACCTCCCTCTTCGGCAGCGCCGTACTGGGAGTACTCATCGGCCAGTTCGGCGAAGTTGTCGGCGCTGAGCTTGGCCTTGACCTCTTGCGCCTCTTGTTCGCTCCCCAGCATTATTGCCCTGACCTTGATCCCCTTCGTCTCGTCCCTCTCCAGGACCTCTATCAGCCAGTATCCGATGCTTTTGGCTGCGTTCTGGTCGTAGATAGAGCTTGCCTTTCCCGGTTCAAGGTCGAAGAGAGCATCGCCGACGAGGGGATTGAGTATCAAATCCCGGGGTAGCCAGCCGAGGTCGCCTTCGGATTGCGGGTTACAAGAGAACTCTTCCACCAGCGTCGCGAACTCTTCACCGCTTTCCAGTTTGGCTAGCACATCGTAAGCTACGGGTCGGCTTTCGACGAGCAGCACCTGGATGTGTGCCTGTTCCATGGTATCGGGCAACTGAGAGGTGAAATGCTCCTGAATTCTGTCCCTCAACAGAGTGACACCCATGATGTCCCGGAATGCTTCTCTGTCGGGCAAATCCCTCTCCTCGATTGCCTCGTCAATCTCCTCAGTGCTGACTTGGATCCCGAGGGTGTCGGCTCCCTGTCTGAGGACTTCGTCCTGTACTATCTGGCCGGCAACCGTGTCCACCATGAACTGCAGTTGGGAGGGGTCCACGTCCGTGGTGTAGGCTTCGAGCATCTCTATGTAGTAACCCAGGTCGAACGAGGAGTCGTTCACCACAATGACAACCTCGCGGAGAGGCCTTATCTTTTGGTCGTAGTATCCATAGCTGACCATGGCTATGAGGCCGCCCAGGAAGACGATGGCGGCATAGGTGATGATGCGGCGTATCCTGTTCTGACGTTCCCACTTGGAGGTCTGGTGTTGGGTGGGGACTATCTTCGGCTTGGATGTTTTCCGCTTCTTGCTCAATGACTATCTACCGAGGGACTACGATCGTTGCTCCGGCGAACTCGTTATGATAGCATACTAGGTGGGATGCAGCGACGGGGTGTAGCGCAGTCTGGTAGCGCACCTGAATGGGGTTCAGGTGGTCGGAGGTTCGAATCCTCTCACCCCGATAGCTGAATTTGCGGATAGAAGTTCACACACCGGCTATCGCCTGGAGAACACTCGGGCGTCTGGTGCTGCTGTGCAGGAGGATAAGTAATGGCGAAGGATGAAGCAAGGAAGAGTCCCGCCAAGCCGGTTGCCGACGAACAGGATACGAAGGGCGCCTGTAAAATCAACTGGTTCTTGAGGTGGCTGCGGTGTCCCTGCCAGGGCGGCGCCGACAGCGACCTGGACAAACCCAGGAAGTAGGCCGGGCCACCGCTGCTACGGGAATAGAGAAGTCACTTTCTGCCCTTGGCGTAGATGCGGCATCCAGAGACAATGAGGGCGACCCCAGCGATGCCGAGAATCCAGAAGATGACTGTTCCCAGCGTGCTGGTCCAGTACATGGCCCCCAGGACCCATGGCAGGAGCAGTGCAGCAACGCCAGCCCCTATTCTGATGTAGGCTCTCTTTTTGTATTCCGGCACATCGCCTCCTTTCCTGCGTCCCCTTCGCAGTGTAGATGTGACCCGAATCGATTGTATCCCAGAGCAATAGCAGGGACAAGACCCCCTCTGCGGCTACTCGCTGCTAGGCGTTCAGAGCATATATGTAGGCGTTCAGGGTTGCGGCAAAGGTCACCCATGCTATGTATGGGACCAGGAGCGCGCCGGCTGCGGTAGATATTCTGAAGAACTTCAGGATGGTGAGCAGTATCGCGACCCACAGGAGTACGATTACGATAATCCCGCCGAGCGGGGACTGAAGGCCGAAGAACGCCACCGACCAGAGGGCGTTCAGCACCAGTTGGACCAGGAAGAGGATGAGTGCCGTTCTCACCCGTTTCTGGTCGAGGCCCACCCGCCACACGAGGGATGCGGATATCCCCATCAATACATAGAGCGTGATCCAGGCAGGGGCGAAGAGCCAGCTTGGCGGGGTAAATGGAGGTTTTACCAGCGCCGCGTACCATGTCGGGATTGCCGGTGTGGTGAATGCCGAGCCTATGACGCCGGCGAGCTGGCAGGCGATAATACTCACTATTAGCTTGAAGATGTACTTCCGCCTCTCAATTTCCATTTGGTGCCTCCCCAGTACGGCAACTTTCCTCTCAGGGTGCCCAGTATAGTCCGGTCATCCCATTAGCACAAACCCCCGAGTGCCTTGCGTCCTACGGCTCCAAACATGCTAGCTTCATATAGGAGATGCGCAACGAATGCGGCCGCGTGTCAGTCTGGTTTAAGGGAAGT
>SMTZ1_10029854_pt1 | contig 14780 bp, 15 predicted proteins | sample DeeMarSWOR136_30_FD_25667 | JGI IMG/M metagenome (IMG submission 25667)
GAAGAAGATTTGATGGGACGTTTAGATATAAAACAAAGAGCTGTCCCAGAAGGATATTTTGAAGTAGAAACATATCCTCTGAAGCCTCCATTTTCTTACGCTTACATAGTTCAAAGTGAAGACACAGCAGAATATCTTTACATCGTCAACGAACTTTCCCTGCTCCGTAAGGAAAGGGAAGCATATGCTAGGATGAAAAACGTCCTAGATTACGAGCTAAAAGCTCCTGAAGGCGAAGAAACCCTAATTCAGTCTTTCCATAAACAATTACCTGAAATAATCGATAATCGTCCGAAAATACTCAGAGAGATTTCCGCCATAGGAACCAAAAAAATCCTATATTATTTGGAACGCAACATCGCTGGATATGGAAAAATAGATCCATTAATGTTTGATCCATATGCCGAGGACATCAGCTGTACCGGCGTAGATAGGCCCATTTTCCTGTGGCATAGAAGATATGAGAACATCAAAACTAACGTTTTTTTCAGAGATGAAGAAGAATTAGAAGACTTTGTAATGAAAATAGTCCATAAATCCGGGAAACACGTCAGCATCGCTTTTCCCATTGTGGATGTCACTTTGCCGGGTAAGCATCGTCTAGCAGTGACGTATGGAAGAGAAGTCACGCCTGCAGGTACAAGTTTCACCATAAGAAAGTTCCGTGAAGACCCGTTCACAGTAATCGACTTGATCAAAAATGAAACAATAAATGAAAGCATAGCTGCGTATCTCTGGCTACTTGTGGAAAACAAGTTGTCTTTAATGATAATGGGCGCCACAGGTGCAGGTAAAACAACAGCGTTGAATGCAATTGTTTGTTTAACTCGTCCTAACTATAAAATAATTTCAGTGGAAGAGGTAGCTGAAATAAACTTGCCTCACGAAAATTGGGTTTCAACAATCTCACGCTCAGGTTTTGGAATCGAAAGTGAAGGCGAAATCCCATTATTTGACCTCATTAAATCAGCTGTGCGACATCGCCCAGACTTAATAATCGTAGGCGAAATCCGTGGAGAAGAAGCTTTTGTTCTCTTTCAAGCACTTGCCACAGGACATGGTGGAGCGATTAAAAGACTCACCCAACCACCAATGAATATTGTGCCTCCAATCATTCCATTAATGAACTGCGCAATTGTAGTGAAACATGTCAGATCACCTATCTTCGACCAGTCGGGAAGACTGTTGTCCAGTAGAAAATTTGTTCGCGTGTCAGAGATAAAAGACGTAAATACAATTCATGACATATTCAGTTGGAACCCTTCTTCTGACACTTTTCAAGAAGACTTGGAAAATAGTTTTTTGCTTAAGAAAATCGCGAAAGATCTCAATATATCCATGGAAAAGTTAATGAGCGAGCTGGAAAACCGCAAAAAAATGCTGATGACACTGGTAGAACAGAACATACGCGACTACCGTAGCCTTAACGATACCTTGAACAAATATTATCATAGTTCTCAATTCCAATCCGAAAAGTTTTCTGAAAAATTCAGCTGGTGAGACATTGGCATCTTTTAACATAGCAACCGGAATTAGACGTTTTTTCGATCTTTTAGGAATAAAAGAATCCAGTCAAATTGAACGTGAACTTCCCTTCGCTGCAATAATGTTCACAGTAATGGCAGCAAGCGGAGTCACGCTGTATGAAGGGTGGAAAAAGATGCGGTCCATACACCTCCTTCCAACTATTCAGAAAGAGGCAAAAGACGTGGTTAGGCAGGTTGAGGTTCTAGGGTACGATACGCTTACTGTCATGTATAAAAAAGCTGATGAAACAAAATCTAGACAGTACCGTGATTTTTTAGCAGGATATGTTTCAGCGGTAAAAAGCGGCGGCAATCTGGTGAGTTTCCTGAACAGTAAGTTGCGCTCCATTTTCGAGGCACGAAAAGCCGCTGCAACGCGGTCCATCGAAAAATTAGGAACACTTGTTGAAATTTATTCAGTTATGTTAATTGTAACTCTCTGCATTTACCTTCTCTTTGTAGTGGTTTATTCAACTTCCTTTGCTTTAGAAATTGGCGCTGCACTTCATGGCAGTTGCACACGCCATGCAGAAGGGTAGCCTGATTGCAATCAAAGAACCATATTATAAGGCAGTGGTTCCAGCAATCGGTACCGCAGCCTTATTTGTGGCAGTTACTCTTATACCCTCGCTTGGATTCATAACCGAATTGTTACCTTTGCCAACTTTGATAACAATTTGCCTCGTGATAACTTCTATACCTGCAGCAATAAGCTATCATAAAATTGCTGAAACAAACTTCACAGCTGAAGAGGCGATGCCAAGTTTCCTTCGTGATGTGACTGAAGCTAGAAAGACTGGGCTTTCACCTGAAAAAAGCATTATTCACGCATCAAAAAGAAGGGGATATGGAAGTTTTTCCAAATATCTAAGACTAATGAGAGATCAAATCGAGTGGGGCGTCTCTCTCAGAAAAATTTTTGGAAGCATAAGAAACGAGATTCAAAGCTGGCCAGTGCTCATTGACTTTTTAATCTTGGTTGAAAGCATAGAAGTTGGAGGTGGCTCTCCAACAGCTCTCGAAATTCTATCCGAATATAGCGAAAAAGACCGAGACATTGAGAAAGACAAACGTGCCATGCTTAAACCATACATTATTTTATCTTTTATCTGGAGCATTCTGATGGCTCTCAACTGAAACACCTTTCCTAACAATACAGTCACAAGTGAATATTTTTTCTGTTGGAATAATCTTTCAGGGTTGGCTGTCTGGTTTCTTTATGGGCAAAATCAGCGAAGGCTCTTTCGCAGCAGGTTTCAAATATTCAGTGTTACTTGCAGTTACGTCTCTTTTAGCGATTATGTTTTCTCAGAATTTCATGTCAAGTTTTCTGACCGGGGTTTTATAGATGCCAGCTTCTTCCATCGACACAATTTTAGCTTCTTCAATTATGATTATTCTGGCCACAGCGGCTATGGCTATCGCGACAATGACGTTGTCTCCTCGCTTTAACGAGCTTTCTCATAGAAACGATGTTGAACGTTACCAGCAACTGGCTAAGTATATTCTCCTCAACACTGGAACGCCAACTGACTGGGGGAGCATGCAAGAGGTTGTTCCAAGCAGTTTTGGCTTGGCAGCAATAAACTCTTCACACTCTTATCAACTCGACGTTGACAAAGTTTCACGTCTAAATGATGATAACGCTTACTCCATAACATATCTTCAACTCTTAGAATCTTTTGGAGTTCGTGACGTGGCTTTAAGAATAGAAGTGGATACGTTGTTTGATCTTTCTACGAGTTTGGCTTCAAGCTCAAGTGGAGAAAACGAAACAACATACAACTTTGAAATGTCAACAGAGAAATCAAGGCTACCAGTTTCAGCCCAGCTTAGTTGTTATGTAGTTTCAAAAAATCACGTTGACCACGAGTTTTCGTCAACCTCATCTAGTGGAAACGGTTCTGTAAGTGTTACCATACCGAATTCAGAAAACGGTACAGCGCTTTTAGTGTCTTTTGCAAAAACGGAGCCTAGGATGGTAGCGTTTAACGTTTACCCGTTTAACCATAATTCATCAGTACCTGAGCCTAACGGAACTTTCATGAGACTAAGTCCACTGAATTACACTTTAAACGTGTCTTTTTTGTATCCAACCGAAGAAGTTTTGATGGCACAAGCCTTTACTTACGGCTACAATTCTGAATTAACACAGATTAGTGGCGATAACCAAACAGCAGAATATAGTTTTCCTCACCTCTTAGATTCAAGCCCAATGATACTAGTAATCACAGGTTCTAATGGGTCATCAGTCTTTGCTGAATGGGTAACATATCCACAATTGCCTGTAACGATGGGTTCTGACCTGAATGATTTAGGCGCCGCGTCAAAAATCGTTTCATTCACCTACATCGTAACCGTGAACTCTGCTCTCTACAAGTGTACGATAAAATTTGTGGGGCCAGAATAGAGTGCTGTTCAACAAAAAAGGACAAATTAGGATGATAGAAGCTTTTTTAGCAGTTTTAGTTATACTCTCAGCTTCAGTTTTTTCCATCACGCTTTATTATCCAACAGCTAGTTCTGATGATGAAAAAATGTTGAAAACTTTAGGAATGCAAGTTTTGATGGAACTTGATAACAATGGCGCTCTTGGAAATTTTATTGATGAAAGCAACTGGACAGCGGTTAGAGAGTCTCTTGAAATCTTATTGCCTATTGGCGTTTCGTATAACGTTACTGTGTACGATGAGGCAATGAATCAAATCAATAATTCCACTATGTCTAATGGTTTAAAAGGTCAAAAAATTGTTTCTGTTGAATATCTTTGTGCCAGCCAAAGTTCAGAGGTTCGTTTCTATTTAGTCCGCTTGCAGTTAGCATTAGTCAGGTGACAATAAATGGGTAGAAGAAATAGTTCAGGGCAAGCGCTTCTGCTTGGTGTTCTCCTAATAGCTTTGTTATTGCTGTCTGTGGAACTTTATGTTTACGAGGTTGGAAAAGCAATAGGTGAAGCAAACCTAAATTCTTTTAGCGATTCCATTTTCGCTGTCAGGCTAGGTTCCAGACATGTTGTAGTTGGATCATTAGCAAACATTTCCCAAGGAGGAGCAAACCAGAATCTTGAAATCAACCTCGAAAACTGGTCTTCTTTTGTAGGGAGACAGTACCAGCTTGGAAAATATATCCTAAACTTCACGTCTAAAGACACAGCCCAATACTCATCAGGCATCTGGATTTCTTGGGGAGCAAACGGATCAGGAGTTTCAGGAGCCTATGCCAACTTCACCCTTAAATTATTAGATCGAGGCACAGAGATCAACCAAACATATGCAATAAACGTAACTACAACTCTTTCAATTCATGGATCATACCGCGTAATAGGAGGAAACACCAAACAAGTCAACGTTACATCCAACCTATTGAACGAAGGAGTCCCAGCTCTTGCTAAGAACCTCACATTATACTACAATAATTCGAGCAACTGGATTGTCCCAGATTCTCAGAATAACTACGCGTTCATAGACTACGGTAACGGGACATATTTCACGTCATTTGTTGCAGACATTCCTTCCGAAAACATAGAGGTATCTACGCATGTTTTTGACCAAAGGGAAATAAATGTTCAAGCCAATGTCACATGCACTGAAATATAGTTTAGATTACTTTTATTAATAAAGTAACAAAGCTTTAGAAATGCTTTGTTATTTCACGTAGAATATGTCTGTTCGGTCTTTTGCTTTTTCCGTTGATTTGTCTGGTGCTTCAGGCTCTCTTATTATTAAGTCCTTTTCAGCAAGCGAAGTTATCTCACAGTCATATTCTATGAAGGATTGCGTTAGTTTAGCAAGATTTTCGCTTATTTCTTTCAGTTCCTCAAGAGAAAAATTTGCCATAACGTCTGGATTGTTAATCCATCCAATCCAGCCTGATACGCTGCGTTGAAGCGCATGTAGAATAAACCTGACTCTTCGCACCATGTCTAAACGGTCTTGTCCTTTAATATCTTCAAGCTTCTTTATTTGTTCTAAGATTCTTTTGCAGTCTTGAACCCAACGTCCACTCATGTGATCAACTCTGACATGACGTATGGAATATCTAACCTAAAAACCTTTCCTAAATAAGATACTGTAAACTTATTTGTAATGCACAGGTTCTGTTAATTACGTATAGGCTATAGTAGCAATACTTCTGTGGTGAAGAAATGAATAATGCTAAACCAGTAAGATGTCAAAAATGTGGAAAGCCTTTAGGTTATGTAACCGTGTTTGCTAAAGGTCTACTGCACTTCCATCAACCTATTCAAAACGTGAAGGTAGTTGCTATCTGCATGGAGTGCTTCAAGAAGCAAAAATAAACAGCAACGGGGGACTTTTGACGCACACGCAAAAAAGCCCCGCTGGTTAACATTCACTCTTTAAACCCCTTTAAGTTAACAGGATAGTAAAGCCCAAAACATTTAAAGACTTGACGAAGACAGCTTTTTTAGATAAGAGAGGCGAATTAACGTTGCCTAACCAAATAAAGTATCATCGAAAACTAGACTGTTTAGGGTTGTATTGCCCTGAGCCAGTTTTCAGAACTAGAATAGAGATTGACAAGTTGGATGTTGGGCAAGTTTTGGAGGTAACTGCTGACGACCCAGCGGCTGAAGAGGGGTTAAGCGTCTCGGTCATCAACTTATCGAAATACGTAAAAAGGGAGACCAACTTCAATTTTTGATTAAAAAACTGAAGTAGATGGGGGGTTAATTTGACGAGAAAAGTTTACATGGATCATACGGCTTCAAGACCCATAGACCCTAAAGTCTTCAACGCAATGACACCATACTTCAAAGAGATTTATGGGAATCCTTCATCACTGCACTCATCTGGGCTAGATGCTAGAAAAGCCTTGGGGGAGTCGAGAACAAAGGTTGCTCGACTGATAGGAGCGGAAAACCCTGAAGAAATTAGTTTCACTTCAGGAGGCACTGAGTCCAACAATTTGGCAATAAAAGGAGTTGCTTACCGAAACAAGAAAAGAGGCAACCACATAATCACCACCACTATTGAGCACATGTCGGTGATGAATACCTGCAAATACCTCGCGAGACAATTAAAAAACTTGAGAACATGATAAACGAAAAGACAATTCTCATATCTGTTACGTACGCAAGTGGTGAGATAGGAACAATTGAGCCGATAAAGGAGATAGGAAAACTCGCCAGCGACAATGAAATCTACTTACATGTTGATGCTGTAGCAACCGCAGGAAAGATACCCATAAACGTTGAAGATGAACACATAAACCTGCTGTCAATCTCTTCGAACGACATGTATGGACCTAAAGGTGTAGGCGCTCTCTATGTTAAAAAAGGAACAAAAATCCACCCTATAATGCATGGAGGTGGCCAAGAAAAAGGGTTACGATCGGGCACAGAAAATCTACCCGGCATAGTCGGCATGGCTAAGGCTGCGGAAATCTCGGAAGGTGAAATGGAAGCTGAAGCTAAGCGACTGCGTTTGTTGAGGGACAAACTAATAAAAGGCATATTGGACAGCATTGAGCGTTCTTATTTGAATGGGCATCCAACTAAAAGACTGCCAGATAATGCTGGTCTTCGGTTCAGTTACGTTGAGGGAGAATCTTTGATATTAAGCCTTGACATGTTTGGTATCCAAGTGTCCTCGGGCTCTGCTTGCACTACAAAAACGTTAGAACCTTCGCATGTGTTACTTGCGATAGGATTAGCTCATGAGGAGGCGCATGGGTCTTTACTGTTCACTTTGGGCAAACAAAACCAGGCGGAGGATGTAGACTACGTGCTTGAAGTGTTGCCAGACGTGGTGAAAAGGTTGAGAGCAATGTCCCCCTTAACTCCGAAAGAAATGTGAGGTGATAAGATTGTATAGCGAAAAAGTTATGGACCATTTCAGAAATCCACGAAACGTAGGAGAGATTCCAGACGCAGATGGAGTGGGAACCGTTGGCAATCCTGTTTGCGGCGATCTTATGACTATGTACATTAAGGTTAAAGACGGAAAGATTATGGATATTAAATTTAAAACCTTTGGTTGCGGAGCTGCTATAGCCACAAGCAGCATGACCACTGAGCTTGCTAAAGGAAAAACCCTTGAAGAAGCATCTAAAATCACTCGGGCTGATGTGGCAGAAAGTCTTGATGGACTGCCAGCACAGAAGATGCATTGTTCAAATTTGGCTGCGGATGCGTTGAAAGCAGCTATAAACGACTATTTAGAGAAAAAGAAGGTGAAAAAATGAGTTGTTTCATAAAATGCGAAAAGTGTGAAGCAGAAATTCCAGTTGAAAAATGTGTGTTCGCAACTTACACAAAAATTATTGATGGAAAGGAATATGTTTTCTGCTGTTTGAGGTGTCAGCAGAAGTTTTTGGCTGAGCAAGAGAAGGAAAAGTCTAAAAGTAGTTGACCTTAAACTGGCAAAAATCTCTTAAAATTGTGTCTATTTTATGCAACGTAGTAAGCGTTTTCCTCGCGCTGTGGTCTTTTAGGTAGCCTAGATTCACTGCACTTTCCACAGCTCTGCTCACAAAGTTCAAGGTATTTCTCTTCACTGGTGAGAACAGCTTCAGCTGCTTTGCTGCACAACGCGCTTGGCTCCTCGCAACCCGCTTCTTGACACAACTTAGATATAAGAGCGCAAGAATCGTGGGCATCCTCTATGTTAAACGCCACTCTGTTGGCGCGTACAAGCAGACATAACTCTCTAGCCAATACGCAGGTTCTGAGATATTTGAATCTGTTTAGCGCTTGTTCCCGCATCTTTTTGCGGCTTAATTCCAGTGTCATTTCTCTTACCTCGTCTTAGTCACGTTTCAGTTTCATATATAGTTTGTCTGTATCATGCACGTTTTCAATGAATTATGCATGTTTTTGTCACTTGCGTTTCCGAAACAGTTTCTTATCGTTGATGTCGGTGACGTATTCAAATCCTACTTCCAACAGTTTACATGCTTCTTCTGCAAAATCATACCAATTATGAGGGACTGAACCGTTTTCATATTGAGTAATTCTCTGGTTAACGAAATCAACCATATTCCCGATAACACGCTTTTTCTTCATTCCCTTTATTTTGTGTACTCTATTCGCTTCCTCTGAAATAATCACGTTTTGAAGAAGAACTTCGACAATATCTTTTCTATGAACCCAGTCTTTAGATTTTTTACACAGTTGATAAATCTCTTCCCTTATTATTGGCAGGCATTTTTCGTGCTTCCACAGTAATGTCAACGTTATTCACGACTTGAAGTTGCAACCAACATACTTCTCTTTTTTGGTGATGTATCATTTTCAAAATCATTTCTTTAGTTTCTTCAGAAAATCTTTGCATACCTCAGATATAGTTTCTGCTCTAAACACTATTCCAATATCTGCCAATTGACGCACTCTGACTTTAGACATTATTTGTGTAGGAACAATTATTTCTCCAGTGTCTGGCATTGTGAAGACTGCTGAAAGTATTACTAGGAAGAGGATCCGATCTCCAGCAACTACCATATTAGTCTTCTTTTCAGAATAGGTGCCTTTATTATAAATGAAAACTGGACTTCCACTTGAACCTGGAAAAACAGATGCATCTATCAGAAATTGTTTCTCTCCTTTGAAATCAAGAAAAACTGGTGTTGCAGTTATTCCCTTTCTAACAATTGGCGTAAGGTTTTCTGTATCCCACAGCCCAATTGGATACCCGATGAAAAGAACATCTTCTACAGCATCAAGTTCTTCCAATTGTGTATCTTTTGGAGTCAGTGCGTCTGGTATGGACTTGAAGAATATCTGAACCCCTTGATTTGAAATTTGTTTTAGGATTGGAACAAAAGGTAGTATTGCAACATCAACATTTTGACTTTTATGCTTAAACCATGGCTTTTCAAAGTTTTTAATTCTCAAGCGATAGCTTTCACCAAGGAGCGGTTTTTGTTCCTTGCTCTTAATGAAAGTTAGGAAACCTTCCTTGGCTCCTTCCACGACATGTTTGCAAGTTACAAGGAATGGATAGCTATTGTTCTTCAACTGAAAAGCGAAGATAAAGCCGGTTCCTATTTTTTGTTCTCCTTCAGAACCTAAGGTTTCTATCCTAATGGTAGTAAATAGCAATTCCTCAGCTATTGAACTTGGCTCCATCATTTACCACACAATTCATTATCTTCTTGGACATTTCTCCTTAAATTATTAATGCAACTTCAAATGAACTAATAGAATAATCAACTTCTGTCGGACGCTGACAGGTGAAGTTTATGAATGAAAAAGAAGTTCATCTTTTGGCAACTTGAGGAGATAGCAAAAGGATCCGAGATCCATTATTCGGGTCCCTTGATCCTCAATCACTTTTTCGTGGAGATAATGTTTATCGCCTTCATCCCTTTAGCTTTTGGAACATTCCTTCTCCTGTTTTCTCGGATTGAAGAGGGACAAAAGCTGTTGAAGTATATCTTATATTCTATCACAATTCTGTCTTTGATTACAACTCTTTTCGTGTCTCACTCACTCGCTACTGTACCCAGGGGTGGCAAACAAAATTCGTTTCAAGTTTCACCCGATACCTTTGTATTCGATATAACGAGTTTCCGCGATGGAGAATATCGCGGTGGAAGTTACCAGACAATTTTCACTCGTACATACCCTACCAGTTTAGTTGTTGCCTTTCCCAGGGGATCCGACCTAGTGTTGTCTCTTCGCTTGTGGACCACCAATCCAGTTAGTTTGAACGGAACAGTCTATCTTTACATCTACCTGTACCGACTCGCAGATGACTTTGAGCAAGGGACACCCCTCTTTTTTCACTACACACAGAAAACTGTTAAATTTGAAGGATCGTCGCTTTGGACAGGGGAGATTCTGGCACCAGAGATTTGGTGGGGGAGTACCAATGAAAATGAAAGAATGCGCCTTGTGGGATACAAGATTGGTTTTTATCTGGATCTTAAGCTTGAAGGATCAGACTACCGTGATGAGATCCCTTTCAACGCCGATATTACGGCCTCTGTTCACATTATAGATTTCCGTGTTGATTCATCCATCCAGAATGGTGTAGCAATCTTGTTATGCGGAGTTTTCGTTGGAATCTACGTCCAAATCCTTGCAAAACCAGTAATTAGACGTGCAAAGAAGCTCTAAAAAAAATGGGGTTTTCCCCTAAAGCAGGTGCAAATAACCAAAAGATGTTAAAATAATGCTTCCTCTATCTTATTTGGAGACTTGAGTGTGATTAAAGTAGTACTCTTTGACCTTGGTGATACACTTGTAGTTGAAGAAGAAATCCAGGGTAGACATCTGCAGGAAGTGGAACTGCAAAAGGTTCCCTATGTGGACCATGTTTTGTATGAACTAAGGAAACAATATAGATTGGGAATAGTAACGAATACGACCACTTCCACAGAAGAACACGTTAGAATGGCATTGAAGAAAATTGGAATAGAATTTTATTTTGACGTTATTGTCACATCTGTTGACGTTGGTTACGAGAAACCGCACGAGAAGATATTTCTTACCGCATTAAGGAAACTTGGTGTTAAACCAAATGAAGCAGTGATGGTGGGAAACAGAATATCCAAGGATGTTCTTGGAGCAAACAGACTTGGCATGACATCCATCCTCTACAAATGGAACGAAAGATATCCTGACAAAATAACATCAAATCTCGAAAAACCAGACTGCACGATTAAGTCTCTGAGTGAGATTTTGCCGACCCTTTCCAATATGTAAAAAAAAGAGGAGGTTTTGTGGGAGAAAGTCGGGAGATATCTCCACTAATCAATGATTTGTCTGTATCAACGCCCTATATTCCTCATGCATCAGAGGTTTTTTCCTTAAATTCTTAATAATCAACAAAACATAGAAACAAATTTAAGATTAAATAAACCGTTATGTATTGAGAGTTCACGGAAAAACCATTTTGAAGGATTCTCTCCTTTCCTTATGGTTCACTTACAATTCCGTGAACTCTCACCTTTGCGCTCTTATGTATCTCCTTGTTTTAGACGTGTTTTTTGTGTGTGCCTTAAATTATTAATGCAACTTGAAATGAATCAGTAGTCAAACTAAGAAGAATGGAGGTGATGTGATGTCTAAAGGAGCAATTCCGATAAAGAAGGCGATTTCCATAATTGCTGTAACTTGGATTCTGTCTTTGATTACTACTTTGGCTGTCGTTTACTTGGCACCATACAATTTCCAAATTGGAACTAATCAAATTACCAATGGTGCAGTGACAGCGGACAAGATTGCCGACAGTGCCATCAATACCACCAACTTGGCTGATGGCGCAGTGTCTTCAGCGAAGGTTTTGGATGGAAACCTAACTGCAGCAGACATAGCTGATGGCGCAGTTACCAGTCTCAAGCTCACATCCCGAGCAATTCCGTTCGGCCACACTAATAACCCAGATGAGGAAGCTACAATATCAACGACATGGGTTGACATGCCCGACATGTCGGTGAGCATAACTTTGGCGAGAACGAGTCACATAATAATAATGTTCAGTGCAACCGCTTATGTGGAGGTACTTGGAAACTCTATTATGGTACGAGTCATTGCTGATGAGGCTATGCCTGATGAGGCTATTCCTTATCCAGTAGAAATAGTCTTAACAAAAGGAACTGAATTAACCAAGGGCACTTATTCCTTCACATGGAACCTGCCAGATGTTAGCGCAGGCACACATACAGTCAAAATTCAATGGTTGGTTTCGGGTGGAACTGGCACGGGTAACGTAACCGATAGGGCATTGACCGTCATAGCACTACCAATGTAACCAGCAAAATCCCATTTCTTCATTGGATATGAATATCAAGCAATATGAAGCAGAACACCTAAACTCTATTCCTTTCTTTTCTGTCGTCTAAAAGTTAGGGAACGTTAGAAAGAGGATGGAAAGTTAACGCTTTCGCAGTGATGAGCGGACTACTGCCCTTAGAACGATATTGAAGGGATACTTCATGTGTATAACGGGGCAACGTTCATTTTTACAGTTGTACTTGTTACCCGTGGTCTGTTTCACCAAAGGTTCTCCACATTCTGGACAGTTAACCATATTCTCACCGTAAACATGTTGGAAAGCAGAAAGTAAAAGAATTATGAACCCAAGATTCTGAAGCAAAATCCATGCACCCATAAAAAAAGGGGTTTTGTAGGAGAAAGTCGGGAGATGTCTCCACTAATCAATGATTTGTCTGTTTCTTTTTGCTTAACTAAGCCATTTGGGTTTTCCTTTCAGGAACTCCGCTAGAACCTTCGCGAACTCGGGATTAGATGAATACACTTTTGTGATCTCCTTGTTCACCAAGATTTCTAAGGTGTTCGTAACGGCTTGAGAAACTAGGTTAGCCACTCCAACCAGTCTGCCTCCCTCCTTCAGTTTTTCAGCGAGCAGTTTCACAATGTCCGTTTGCCTCCTTTTAGTTTCAACCACCCAGCGGCCAACTTCGACGCGCGGTCCAGATAAAGTGTTCATAGCTCCAGTATGTTTTCGCAGAAACTTGTCGCATTCTTCTCTCTTACCGATGGGTGGTCCCAAATGTCTCTTTATCAGTGGGAGGAAGCGCTGTTCTACTTCAAAAATGAATATGTTAAAGCCTTTCTCATCACTCCACACGCAGTCGCGGATGATGTTGAAATCGTGTTGCTGAAGCATTTTTCTCAGCGACCGTTGTGACTTGTAAAGTTGCCCCCACAAGATATCTGGCACAGTCTTCACTTCTCCAATTTTTATAAAAATTATAATGGAGCCGCGAGTCGTTATTGTGTTGACGAGTTTTTTAGTCTCGTAGGCTACTGTCTCATGTGGATAAAAGAATTCTAAATTAGGGTTTGTGAAAAACGCTCTAGACGCAACTATGAATTCGTCTAGTCTCTGCTTTCTCACGGCTGCCGCAGCGTTTCGCTCTTTGTCAACTGGATCCACTACTACGAGAGGGTCTTCAAAAATCTTCCTTGCTTCCTGCTCTCTTCCTTTATAATAACCTTCATAATCAACTATTTTGTTTTCTTTCCAGTTGGCAATTGACCTTAAAACGTCGACAAGCGATTCGTAGTGAAGAGTGAGAAGCTCGCAGAGATATCCGCTGAAGCCTCCGACTCGTATTTCAGCTCCGTAAACACCGATGCCTTTCATGAATCTTTTTAGCAGCCTAACTTGTCCACGCAGTCTGTCGTCTAGAAGAGGCTTTACGTAGTCTGTGTGGAAAGGCGTTCTATCCGTGGCACTTAACCATTCGCCTTTCTTCACTTTGTAGCACGGCACAATGTTCACTCTTATTTTGTCGACCCAAGATTCTAGATATGGATGTTCTGCAAACCTTTCAATCTGTTCGTGTCCTTCTGTGGCTTTCCTTGCGATTTGCAGGCAGACTTTTCCAAAAGCTTCTCGAGGTAGGGTGACGGGCACTTGCATAAATATGTCGATGTCAGGCTCTTCTCTTAGCCAAGTGTCTTTTGCAACTGAGCCCTCTACCCTAACTTCTACTGCTATTCCAGCTTCCTCAGACGCCATCCTCACTTTTTCTTTAAGTTTTTCTGCCAGTTGGAGAACACGTTTTTTTTCCTCTATGCTAGGGACAGTTTTTTTCAAAACTTTTCTACAAACTTCTTCAAGAGTTAAAGTCATGGACACCACCGAAAGAACTGTTGAACACTTTTTTAACGGCAAACCTCCATTAAGGTCGAGTAGATGGGACCTTTCGGTGTTAAAACGCTTTTTTTAAGTTTTAAACAGTCTGCCCTGACAATGCCGAACTTGTAGTCCTCTAGTTCTTGGATGCATTGGACAAGTTCAGTTTTGTTTTTACCAGTTTTCACCCGTGCAATTGTGAGGTGAGGGCTGAAACCTTTGGAGTCTGGCTTAAATCCTAGTTTTCGAAGGAGAGGTTCCAGTTGATTAAAAATGTTTGTGAGTTCATCAGCGCCTTTTCGAATTCCAGCCCAAATTACTCGTGCATATTTTAATTTTGGAAACACTCCTAAACCTTTGATTTCCACGTCAAATGAAGCAAACGATATTCTTTCCATTTCTTCATGGATTGAATTCACCATGGACGGTGAAATGTTTCCTAGGAACCGCATGGTTATGTGGATGTTTTGAGGCTTAACAAGTTTTAAGTTTGCACCTGTATTGACAAGTGTGGTTTGGACTTCTGAAAGTCGTTTGATAACTAACTCGTTGTCTAGGTCAAATGCAATGAAGCTTCTAATCATTTCTGACACGGCTTGCCCTCTCGCCTAACTCTTCAGTACTACATTATCCTACTAGCTTTTTGAGGCTTCTATTAGGCTTTTCCACTGTTGAAACCTATGTT
>SMTZ1_10004033_pt1 | contig 14778 bp, 12 predicted proteins | sample DeeMarSWOR136_30_FD_25667 | JGI IMG/M metagenome (IMG submission 25667)
AATATTCCAGTACGAGGACCGGGAACCGGTACAACTGATTCGTTATTCTCGGGTACAGACGCATACGATGTGTTTAATGGCAAAGTAGACTTCAGCGGTGAATCACCAGGTGGCGGTAACGGTGTTGTCTATTACGGCAGTCGCGTAGGCTGGTGGGTAGACATAACATTCACCGGCTTAGATCCTGACAAAATATACACTTTTGTCGGTACTGCCATACGTGGGAATAGTAGTTACACCAACCGGTTTACTCGCTGCACTATTATCGGCGCCGAACACTTCATCAATGCCAGTAGCGGCGACACTGTTAATGGTGGAGCGAGAGAGAGAAGTGTGGATGTAACTGAATTGTTAACCGGAGATAACAGCAGTTCGTCCACCGGTTTTGTTATTCGCTGGGATTACATCACTGTTGCTGACGATGGGGGCGGTACCGGTAGTTTCAAGATTAGGACAGAAGCTACCGGAGATTCTGAAAGCAACTACAAAGCGTATCCTTTAGGAGGATTTATGCTTAAGGAGGTTGGTGACATAGGTAACCTGCCACCAATGGTTTACGCAGATGGTGATAAGGCCTATTGGCTGCCAAGCTCGACCGGAGATGTTGACATAAAGTTCGACGCCGACGTTTATGATGATGGTTTACCAAATCCTCCCGGAGAAGTTACAACTACGTGGTCGGTCGAAGACAAACCATCTGGATCAACCGTGACTTTCGATGATCCCGATATCGTTGATGTGACGGCTACATTCGATACGGCTGGAGACTATGTGCTCAGATTGACAGCTGATGATGATGGAGTCACCGAATATTGGGACGAGGTAAAAGTGACTATCTATGCACACGATGCGGCCTCGCCCAGCTTTGAAAAAGGACCCTATCTGATGTACACGGGTGTGAACACGGAAATGGATGTGCTCTGGCAGATTGATAAGTTTGCGACATGTTTTTTGAAATGGGGTGAGAATCAGTCATTAGATCCTCCGGATGGAAGTGTTTATACAAATGAGGTGAGTCTTGGAAGTTACGGTCACCAGCACATATATAGCATCACCGGGCTTGATACCGACACAAAATACTATTACAAGATAGAAGCCGGAGTCGGCGAAGGTGTCTACGAAACCGGCAGTTTCCAGACTGCTCCAGATAATGTGACAGATGTCAAATTCCTGGCGTATGGAGACACACGAACCCAAGAAGACATACACAACGATGTCTGTGCAAAAATAATCGAGAGGTATACCACAGACCCTGATTACCAAACCTTCCTGCTACACGTCGGCGACTGGGTTGAGGTTGGCGACGCAGAAAGCCACTGGAGTGAATTTTTTTACCGTTCGGACTCACCACCATATTACGCAAGTATAAGTGAGTTACAGGCGAATCTGCCGGTACAGGGTTGTATGGGAAATCATGAAGAACACGGAGGTCTGTTTATTAAATATTGGCCTTATTGGTACTTCGGAGACAGCGATCGTTATGGGTCATTTGACTACGGGCCGCTTCGTGTCGTAGTTGCCGACCAATATGCGTACGGTTCATATAGTAGCACAAACAGAATGCAGGATACCTTAGAAGAAAGTGGTGCCCAGCTTGACTGGATCAAGAACACATTGTCAAACAGCCCTAAAAAGTGGAATTTCCTCTTGCTTCACCAGCCTTACTATACGGCCGGAAATCACAGCATTAGCGAGTCCCCACAACTCGAGCCAGAGATGGAGGATTTATTCGTTAATGAAGGCAGCCGCAATATCAACGAAGACGTTGACATCGTTTTTGCGGGTCATAACCATTACTATGCCCGTTGCTTAGAGGAGGGGGTTCGGCATATAACAACAGGTGGTGGTGGTGCCCCCTTCCCATCCAACCCCGATTACCCATACGATCCTCCGGGGCCTGACGAAAATATTGAGGCCTCGGCAAGGAAGTACCATTTCTGTGAAATCGACATCCGTGATAATATTCTCTACTTCATTGCTAGAGACAAGGATGGTAATATTGTGGACTCATTTGTACTCACGAAAGTAGCCATCCCTGAGACCCTGGCATTCTATGTAAAGGACGGTTCTGACAAGGTCATGGCCTGGTTCGATAATTTGGGCAATCTTGGCCTGAAGGGAGATTTGGACCAAGAATCCACACATACCGCAAATGGCAGCAACGATGAGTTTAGAGTTCAGGATTCAGGCAGCAACGACGTTGCGATAATCGATTCGACTGACGGGAATATGTACATTGACGGATTTTTATATCAGGAGCAGGATATGTCGCTGTTGTCCCCGGAAGGATTTATTGTCAAAAACAGCAGTGGAGACGCGGTTGCTTTTATTGATAACTCAGGCAATGTGTATTTGCAAGGCGCATTATTTGACTTTCCGGATTGAAAACCGGGCAGAAAATTAAAACAAAAGGAAAATATCTGTAAAGTCCAGAAAATTTAATCACAAAAAGATAAAGAAAGGAAAAAGGTGACAGAAATGAGAAATGTACTGAAAAGCAGGTTAACGGCCGGTATTTTGATACTGACTGTGGTTTGTTTGGGCATCGTTTTCGCAGGAGATGTCATAGTTAAAGAAGGCATAGGGATATTTGATAAAATCGGCATCGGGACGACCAGTCCATCAGAAGCTTTGGACTTGGCTTCAGGCAACCTAACCACAACAGGCTCTGGTACTTTTGGAAGCCTTACGGTAGATGCTGATACCATTTATGTAGATACTAACTATCATAGAGTCGGCATCGGAACAACAAATCCGGGAACTGACCTGGATGTTGAAGGGCATGCAAGGATAGGTTCAGATTACGATTGGGCAGTTTTTTCTATAAACTGCGGTGCAAACAAGGACGGTATATTAAACTTCTCTTCGAGCGGAGAACCGAAATGGGTTATCAAGTATGACGGAGACGGCGATATAAACCAAGATTCGTTTTACTTTAAGGATCATATAAACGATATAGTGAGAATGCTTATCGACGACAACGGCAAAGTCGGCATAGGGACTACGAGTCCTTCAGAAGCTTTAGACTTGGCTTCAGGCAACCTTACCACAACAGGAGCTATACAAAGTGGTAGTATTACTACAACAGGTGCCATACAAGGTGGAAGTATTACCACAACAGGAACAGTAGAAAGCGAAAAATTTAAAACAACAGGCTGTACGGCAACCGGTACAAAAGCAGTCGCGCTTGGGTATGATACTGAAGCAAGCGGTGACTACTGCACAGCCTTTGGATACCAGACAACGGCGGATTACTGCTACGACCTGGCAATGGGATACGGCACAACAGCAGACGGAGGTGTCAGCACTGCGATGGGCTATAATACACATGCGGGCGGAATCCTCAGCACAACAATGGGATATGGCACAACGGCAAGTGGAGATAACAGCGTGGCTATGGGAAATGGAACAGATGCAATTGGAACCGACAGCACAGCGATGGGAAATGGCACAACGGCAAGTGGAAGCAGCAGCATAGCAATGGGATATGGCACAACCGCAAGTGGAAGCAGCAGCACAGCAATGGGAGCTAACACAGAAGCAAGCGGGTCGTATAGCACAGCAATGGGAGGTAGCACAGAAGCAAGTGGGCCGTATAGCACAGCAATGGGATCTGGCACGATAGCAAGTGGAGACTACAGCACAGCGATGGGTGGATTCCTCACAACAGCAAGTGGGGACTACAGCATTGCGATGGGAGAGGTCGTAGCAGCAACGGCAGGTCACACGACCGCGATTGGTAAGTATTCCATCAATGATGTGGCTAATAGTTTCACAGTAGGATATGGAGCTTTTCAAAATTATGCGGTTGATTTTAGAGTTAGTAGCGATCTGGTTAATGTTTACGGCGACTTGGAAGTCGATGATAAGGTAACAATGGGAACATTAGTATTGCCGGTTAAAACAGATACCGGCGACCCTGCCAGCCCGGTTGAAGGACAGATATACGTTAACACTGCCGACAATAAGGTCAGAGTATATGCCGATGGCGCCTGGCGAGACTTGGCTACATGGTAAACCTATCTTGCTAAATCAAAAAGTAACCTGTCTTAGCGGCCCGCGTTAAGATAGAATTATGAAACTGTGGGGGGCCCGGTTTGCAAATTTGTTACGCAGCCGGGCCCCTCTTTTGATTTATAAGGGCAATTACTTTTTTATCTAATTCCGATTCGTTTCATTCTACTTTTACCTCGAATAAGTACCAGTCCTCAACATACTCAACCGTTCCAACGTCTGCCTGCCCCCCAAAAATCGCAAAAAAAACCTCTATGCCCTCTGTGTGCTCTGTGGTTGAATCTGATGCTCCTTGCCTACTTTTCAGGTAGGCCCGCGAAGTCTATGAAATCCGTGGTTATTTTTGAATTTTGATTTGTAGTTTTGATTTTTACATTTTAATTTTTGATTTCCCTTCGCGAGATACGCTTCACGAACTCAGTCAAGTAGTTTGTCCGGCCAGTTCTCGCTCAAAACCCGCCGAAACTTGCCGTCTGCCCCGAAAATAACTATCTCTTTTCGATCATGTTCTTGCTCGCCTTCTTTTATCAAAAACCGGCTGTTCTCAGATACCAGAGCCGATATCTCGTCATTTCCCTTCCAATCCGACAAAAAAGAAGGGAGATCCTCGCCAAACTCCTCCGATTCCTCAAGCGGAAACACCACCGAACCGTCGCCGAATGTGTAAATCAAAAACCTGTTCTTACTCATCGGCAGCAGCACCTTTTTTCCGTCCGGCGACAGAGAAAACTGCGACGTGCCTATAACTTCGCCGCTGTAATTCGATACACTGACACCAAGCACATCCGTCACAGTTGCCGTAACCGTATCATAACAGAATACCGACCATCTCGGTTCATCCTTTGTACTTGTGGGAACCGACAGGTGAGTACCTGAAAAGAACATCCGTCCTCCAGAGCCATACACAACCTTCAGCCAGGGATTAAAAATCAAGCCGGCAAGCTCCGAATTCTCACCCGTACACTGGTGCGGCCCGGCTGTGCCTTTTTCGCCTGATTCGATTGATTTGACAAGAAGATTATCATTCGCATCGGCAACAATCCGCTCTTCGAGCGTACAAACAACAAAATCATCATGACGCAAATTTTTCGATCTCGCTTTTATATATGCAACCGCTTTGCTGTCCGGCCGCCAGTCGAACCCAAGAGAAACCGGATGATTCACCAGCGCCATATTAACATCACTCTCCAGCGAGGCCACATACAAGCCATATTCCTCGAACGCATTGCTCACTTCGCCCTTCTGCGTGTGCATCAAATAGGCCACAAATTTACCATTGGGTGACAACTTCATCCACATCATATTAAACACACTCGTGGCCACAATACGTTTTTTATCCGGCTCCTTGCTCGGCGCAACAACAATCTGGAAATACCCGAATTCCTGTTCTTTGCCCTTCTCAATTCCTTCTTTTCCCAACACTTCCAAAAGCTTGTCGCCCGCATTCTCGCACAAGTACCGAATCGACCAGTACCGATATTCATTAGGAAGCAGCAGCCCTTCCTCAGGAAAAGGAAACCGCCCATCCGTCAGCCCGCCCGAGTTCAATATGTTATTTCTCGTCCGCTCCGCATAATACTTTATCATTTTTACCTGGCCCGCCGACAGCTTCTCCAAGCCTTCCGATAGATTCGAACACTTAACTTGCTGGCAGTAAGCGATTAACCTGCCGTCATCTGATATGTCCGGCCAGGGCATAATATCACCTGCGACCTTCGTCAACTCACCGCTGTTCCCATCCACTATATACAATCCCTCATCAATCCGCAGCAGCCCGACCGACCCGTCTTCCGACCACTGAAGAGAATCTTCGGGGACACAGCCGATAAAAAAAAGAGCCGCTATATAAAATACCGCCAACGCACATCTCGTCTTTCGATTATTCATAATATATCCCCTTTCTGTATTTCTGCCAGAAACCAACATCCCGCGAGTCAGCCTTAACGTATCGGCTGGGCCTCTGCTCTATTAAAGCCAGAACTTTGTCACCCCAAAACGTCCCCGCGTATTCTTCTTTCAAATCGGAGATGGTTTTGACCTGCTTGACAGGCCGTTGAGATTTTATAAAAGCAACCCCGCCCGTTTCATTCGCGGTATGCCGGCGTCCACCCGCAAAACCGATAAGGGCCCCGACTATCAAAGCCGCCGCTAGCCGAACGAACGAACGCCACGCAGGATATGACAGCCGATTCATCTTAACAGTCGGCATCGCATCATCGGCACGACTTGTCTTTGCCTCAATTGCCGCCGCCGTTTCTTCATAAATCCGCGCCATTTCCTCACTGTCAGGACTCGCTTCAGGATGCTTTGCAAGATACTCCCGAAAAAGCGCCTCCACATCCTCGTTTAATTCCCCGGCCGCCGAATCCATCGCCAGCCTTTCTATCGCCTCACGTTTCATTTTCCTTATCCTTTACCTTTTCCCGTATAGCCTTTAATCCCCTGTGCAGCCGTGACCTCACCGTCCCAACCGGAACACCAAGAACCCGTGCAATCTCGGCATAACCGAGACCGGCCGCAAACCGCAAGTGAACCACCTCACCCTGCTCGGCCCTGAGTTCTTTAATCGCATCCCAGACCTTATCGATCCTGTTCGCATCTTCTCCCTCACCCAAACCGCCGTCCAGCCCATCCATATTCGCCATACTGAACGCAGCACTTTTCTGCATCTTTTTCCTGTACCAGTCCGCACGCGCCCGCCGCGCAATCCCGAATAGCCACGCATCCCTGCTCCCTTTGCCGTCGAACTGCCCCCACCCTCGCAGCGCACGCAGGTAGCAGTCCTGCACCATGTCGTCCGCATCGTTCCAGCTTCCGGCCGCACAAAACATATAGGCCCGCACACCGGCCGCCGTCCGTGCCCAGAGTTCGTCGAATTCAATCTTGAATCTGCTGCTCATCAGCTTACGTCCACAATACAGGTCGTTGTCGGGCGCGAAAAGGTTCCCGCAATTCCATCAAAAATAACAAAAATTCCGCTAAAACACAAAGCCGTGTTACAGGATAAAAATTGAATCTTCGAATTGGCCGCGGCTGGCGTCACAGAAAATCACTTACGATTTTCTAAACACCGCCACAACATTTTCAACCTCGACGACGAACAGCCGGTTATCGCCTTCGAAATCGACGGGTATTGCACCCTTCGGATTGAACAACACCTTATCGTACTGCATTAGCGGAATATCTTCAGAGTTGCGCACCTCCGCCGAGATCGCCACGATTCGCCCCGTTATCGTCGGTATCTCGATATTGTCCGGCAGACGGATGCCCCCCTTCGTCTCTTTCTTATCCTCATCCTTGCGAATCAGGACCCGATTGCCTATCGGCTCAACCGTCTCGAAAGATGATTGTCTTGTCTGTTCTTTTTTCTGTGCCACTTTGCACTAATCCCATCTAAAGTGAGCCAGCCTTTATTCCATACTAATTATACCCGCCCGGCAGCCATTTTGCAAGCCATTCAATTTTATCGGCAAGCTGGAACCGATTAATCAGCAGTATTTTCAAGTAATTTCGCACCTTTTTCCGCTTTCTAACGCCCGGCCGCGCAGGAAAATTCAGCCATGCAAACTCCCTGAAAAGCTCCTTTGCCTTCGCATCATAGGCCCTCGCCGCCTCTTCCTCCGTTTCAAACCGGCCAAGATGTATCGACCTGCCTTTATATTTTATCCGTACCCGCCACTGGTTCCTTTTCTTTGACCGGCTAACACCCTTATATTTCGAGCTGTAATTACCCCTTTGTTTGCGTTTATTCCAGCCGTTCTGCTCACTCGTAGCAAAACGAACGTTCGCCTTGCGATTATCGAGCCCGTTACCGTTGACATGGTCGATAACTTTCCCTTCCTCGGTTCCCATTATTACCTGGTGCATCTTCACGTTTCTGTTTTTCATCGAACGCACCGCATAAAATCTCCCATTGTTCCTCACCGCGAACCATTTATACTTCGAAAGCCCCTCGTAATCTTCCGGGTCCACAATCGCGTATTTCCCCTGCGTAAGGTAAATCTTCCTGAACGGATACCCGTATCGCATTTCACGGTACCGAAGCGCAATCCACACACGCAGCCGGAACAGAAATTCCGGCTGATAAACCTTTATCCTGATATCAACCGCTCGCAAAACCTCACTCGCCCCCACGAATAATCAAGCCACAGAACTCACAGAGAAATAACCTCTAATCATTCATCCTTAATCATTTATCTCTTGCCCTTCTGGGCTACCATGGAACTGCTGGTCCCTTTTCCGTGCCTATCTCAGGCTTATCGAGGGTAACTTACCCAAATCCTTGTCATTCCCGCGAAGGCGGGAATCCAGTTGTAAATTTGAATTTCTAACCTTCGAACTTGTTTCGTATTTCGTATTTCGATATTCGTACTTGCTTCTTTTTGGCCCTCAGCCAAAAAGAGGTCTCTCTATAATTACCCCGATGATCACTTTTGATACGAAAAAAGTCCTCGATTCTCGATGCCTGATTCTCGTAACTCAATGTGAAAAAAGGAGATAACATTTTTTCATTTTTCCCGATTTTCCTCCGCCCTATGGTCACTTTTGATCGACAATTTTTGCACAAAACTAATGCCGGGCACCGCCCGGCCACAACCAGCTAAATACTACATACTAACGTCTAAATACTGTCCCTCCATAGAGGGACCAATGGTCACTTTTGATCGATAAAATCCGCACCACCCCCTGATCACCTGCTCACCTGATCTACTGTTCTCTGCTTGCCAAACCAGACAGTTATGAGTATACTTCGTCCAGTGCGTTTGTGCTCGCGACAGGCATTCTATCAGGGTGTATATCCCGGCAAAGGAGCTGATATATGAACCAGCAGGAAGTCGAACAGACATTAGTGCTCATAAAACCGGACGCATTGAAGAACTCCGTAACGGGTTTTCTGCTCTCACAGCTATCGGAATTCCATACCGGTTCACGATTCGCGGCAGCCAAGATAGTCCAGGTCAACAGGATGCTTGCCGAAGAACACTATGCCGAACACCGGGGCAAGGCATTCTATCCAGCACTGGTCGATTACATAATGGGCATTGCCCACTACCCCGATGACGCCTGGAAGCGCAGAGTCATTGCCATTCTCTATCATGGTCCGGGTGTTTTACAGAAGATACGGGACGTTGCCGGCCCGACCAATCCTCACGTAGCACGAGTGGAAAAGCCGGGATGTATTCGAGCGTTGGGCACGGTGGTTCCTATAAAGGATGCGGCTGGAAAAGTCATCAGCGAGCGTCTGGACAATCTTATTCACGCCTCGGCTACGCATCCTGATGCCGAGCGGGAAATCAAACTCTGGTTTGAGCCCTGCGATATCCCGCCCCTGATGCGTGCCTATCCAACGGATGTATGTGAAGAGCACTATTACCTAAGAGACGGCGGCCTTTGTGACACCTACGAGCCCGGCAGTATCTGTCTGCTTGCACCCGGCGATGTGGTCTGGCGGTCTGATTTGGAGAAGCTGCGTTTACACGCTCAGAACACCCCGGCTGCCCCCGCCCTTGATGCCGTAATCGCAAAGTATCTCATCAACAGAAACCCTCCGGAAAACTAAACTTTCCCTATCCCCGGCATCTCTTCCCCCTACTAATTCGTAATTCTAAATCCGTAATTCAAAACTCCCCTGCCCCCTGATCCCCGGCCCCTGATCCCTACTCGCCTAGCCCGTCCTGAGTTTGTCGAATGGACCGAAGGATAAAAATCCAACAATTTTTCAAGAAAAAATATTGCCCGGAAAGTCATAATTGGCATCCAGGACAATTATCGCCGTGTTTAATATCCTACCCTGGCACTACAAGAAACAGCCGCAAAGCAGATATATAAAATTTAAATTTTTTCTGGACATTTTATAAAAATGAACGTATATTCAAATAAATGAACATTTGTTATATTTAATGGAGAATTATTATGAGCCCAAAAATGCCACAGGAACATCGAGATTTTAGAAGGCAGCAAATACTTGAAGCGGCATGGGAATGCTTTGCAGAGAAAGGATATCAGGAAACCACGATTCGAGATATAACAGAAAGGATGAATTTAAGTACAGGTATTATTTATAGTTACTTCAAAGGCAAAGATGACCTTTTAGAGGCAATTCACACTTGCAGCATGGATAATAAAAAGAAGGTTGCAGATAAAATCCGCCAAAAAGAGAGCGCCAGAGAAGCAATTAATGAGTTATTCAGCCAATTCTTTAAAAGCTACTCCATAAAGGATCTTAAAAAAGCCTTACAGGCAGATATAAGGTTTTGGTCGGAGGCCGTGAAAAGGAAGAATTTCAGAAAAATTTTTATCTCCCAATATAATTATATGCAAAAGATTATCACTCAATCCGTTCAGGAAGGTGTAAAAAGTGGTGAATTCAAGTCTGAATTTGATCTTCATAGCTATGTAAGTTTCATCAGTGCATTGCTTTTCGGCCTTGAGGTGCAATTAGCCTTAATTGATAAAACAGCTACTCTGGGCTATTTTGAAAATATACAAAAGATTTTACTGAGCAATGTTTGGCAGGACGAAAATAATGTTTCTGAAGATTCCTGAGAAAGGAGTGTAAATAAAATGCCTGAACACATATACATCAGGATTAAAACCGGCTGCATCATATTATTAACAGTGTTGCTTTGGGGCCGATTCGCAGTCAATGCCGGGACACTTAGCAAAAAGGAGGATGAAGCAATGTTGTATATACAGGAAGAAGTTGTATTCTCTAACAAAGATGTGACCCTGGCAGGTACCTTGACCCTGCCGCGAACATCCGGACGGCATCCCGCCGTGGTTCTGTTACACGGCTCCGGACCGCTGAATCGAGATCATGAATTTTTCGGCATGAAAACCTTTTGGATTATTGCGGACCACCTGACTCGAAGAGGCGTTGCAGTTCTTCGTTACGATTCCAGGGGTGTTGGTGGCTCAGGCGGTGCTCCCTATCAGTTTACAATTCAGGACGTTGCAGAGGACGCCCTGGCTGCAATCGGTTACCTCGAAACTCGAAAAGACATAAATCCGGCCCGGATCGGATTGTGTGGAATAAGTCAGGGTGCTATCGTTGCACCTCTTGCCGCGGCCGGATCGGAAGATGTAGCGTTCATTATATGTTTGGCTGGTATTGGCGTGCCCGGCGATAAAGCACATATTGCTCAAATGACTTCGATAGCAAAAGCCAATGATGCTTCGAAACAGGAAATAGAGAAACTTGTGGAAAACATGAAACATATCATCAGCCTCATTCGTAAGCAGGCAAATGAGGCCGAAATCAGACCTTTAATAACGATGATGGTCAAAAATCAGTGCGTCTCAACGACTCAAAAAAGCGAAAAGCAAACCCAGGATAACAAAGCAGTAGACTCTCATGTTGACTGTGTTTTGTCCTGGTATAAAAGCCCCTGGTTCAGATTCTTCATCGATTACGACCCTGAACCGGCGCTCAAACAAGTCATGTGTCCGGCGTTATTTCTGTTCGGAGAGCTTGACACGCAGGTCCCGCTGCAAGTAAACAGAACGGCGATAGGGGATGTATTGAAAAAAAGCGGCAACAAAGATTACACGCTGAAAACGATTCCCAGGGCAAACCATGTATTCCAGGTTGCCAATACCGGCAGTCCTTCCGAGTATATGAGTCTTGAAAAAAATTTTGCCCCGGGATTCCTGGAATTTATATCAGATTGGGTACTCAAGCGTGTCTGCGTGAATCCGCGATTACTTGTAAATAAATAGCGCCGTCCTTCCCGGCCTCAAATGGCGAGATACGCTTCACGCTTCACGAAATACGAAAGCCAAATCGTGGTCATTTTTGATTTTTAATATGTAATTTTGATATTTGCGTTTTGATTTTTGATATCCCTCCCTGATCCCTGACACCTGACCCCTGGTCCCTAAACTCATTTATTGAGCTTTTGCAACTTTCTTCTTCTTTCTTCCGAGCAGCAGGTCTGCCTCTTCCAGTGTTTTTGGCGGCCAGTTGCCTTCGGCCTGTAGTTTTTTGAGATGGTCTAACTGCTTGATGCTGATAATGGTCCTGCACTTGGGGAACCGCCCGCAGCCCAAGAACGGCCCTCTTTTGCTCTGCCTGACCAAAGGCCACCTGCTCTCACAATTCTGCAATCCGAACATTTACAAGCGTGCGCCAGTCGGTGGGATTAGAGGCCTCAGTGAGAACATCCGGGCTCGCCGCAAAGTTGACGTTATTCGCCGGCAAGTCCCTGTACATTGTCATCCTCCGGTTTCCACCGGGTGTTACCCTCAAATGTATGGTTCCCGTGTCCCTGGTAATGGCGGCGACCTGCCCATCAACTCTGTCGAACTTCGCGAATATTGCAGCGCCACAGAGGTCCGGCAATTCGTGCGTAGAGGCGGGATCAGATGATATAATCACCTGTCTGGCTCCGAGCCTGTTTATCCGCTCCCACTGTGTGCCGTTGGCGCTTCCATGATGTGCCGCCCGCAGAACCTGACAACCATCCTCCAACATCTGCTCCTGGTCGAAAAAATACCAGTTTTCCATCTGAGCATCCCCGGCACTGACCATCCGGAAGTTTCGCCAATTCAGTCGGCACATGACTGTAAGATGGTTTGTCTGGAAGACCTCGGCCTCCTCGAGCGTCTCCACGAGCCCGTTAGTCGGACCGAGTAGCTCGAGAAAAGGTTGATTTTCATCAATTTGCGGGGGCTGCCCGTCGGCAGGAGTTGTCAGAGCACCGTCAGGATACCAGCGAGTATAGCCGGATAAAAATGTGACCTGTGTTTGCTGGACGGAGAGATGCCCCATGAGTTGATGATAAGTCGGCGGCCCCATGCCAAACTCGTGCCAAAAAGGAGCGACCGTGGCCCTTAGTATGTTACAGTCTCTGGCGAGCCGGTTACCTCCACTGAAATGGTCACTGTGGGGGTGGGTAATAACCAGGTGCTCTATATTGTTGTCGTTTCCGAGGTCATTAAGAAGACTGAGGACTTTCGTGGGCCTCATCACATCGATAATGAGAACATTGCCCTGTGGAGAGACAACCACAGTCGTATCGCCCTGACCTACGCTTAGCATGTAAATGTGAAGATTTCCGTCAGCGTTAGCACTCATGAGATTCTTTATTCCTCCTTTCTCTTTTGCTGGTGAAGCTTGAGAAAGACTTCTTTAGCATCCACACCTCTTTGCCTCTTAATGTCCGAGAACTTCTGCTCGGGCAGAGTCAAATCAGGGTTGATACCCTTCACCTGCAATTTCTGCAGTACTTTATGCGTTTTTCTTTCCAGGACATCCTGTTGACGCCTGCTTTGATGAAGCTGCCTGAGGGACAGTTTTTCCTGAGGTGGTTGGACACCCTCCAGAATTATTTTCTCTTTCTTCAAGACCCCATCGACTTTCTTCAAGTGGCCCTCGAGGTCTGCGGCGGGGATAAAACCCGAACCTCTGAATTTTTCCCACTTGCGGGTAGTGGAAAAGATGGCATAGAAGGCATTACGCAATGCTCGAGGATCCAGTGGGATAGTGTAATTGTAATCTTCTTCGAATCGCTTAAAATCGGCCTCGGTGCAGCCCAGGTCCACTCCGTCGGGAAAATCCTCGAGAACTTTTCGAGATATGCGTTTTTTATCGCAGAGTTCCTTTAGCTGACGGGCCGGCATGAAGTAAAAAAGCCGGAACTGGCCATTATTGCATTCGTAATAATAGACATTTTCGTTTGGTGATGCGATTGCCATTGCAAACCTCCATCGTCAGTTTATCAGGGACAGTAATCCTGTTTACGTGTTATCCTCAGTCATTAACAGGTTTCTATCCCAATTCTAAATTTCCATTTAAACCACGAGGTACATTTTATTATCTCATGGAGCAAAGATTCCGTGAGACCATTAAACCGTTTAGCCCTTCATCTTAATAGCCGTTTCTGGAACGGCAAATGTTGATAATAAAATTATTTTCCAGCAGCAGTTCGTAGACATTTCATATCGATTTTCCCTTCCCGGGTGCCTTCTCATAGTAAGTGGCTGTAAAATAACACAAATAACCTCGAACGGCAATGAAATTCCGCGGTTTCTTGGCAATAAAGAAAGCCGGCCGTCCCGGCCTCAAACGTCGAGATACGCTTCTGAGCTTGCCAATACCAGCCTTTTCGGTGGATTATCCTGAGCGTAGCCGAAGGAAGTGAAATCCAAGGGAAGTAAGCGAACAAAATCCGAGTCGAAGGACAAAAATCCAGCTTTTTTAAGAAAAAAATATCACTAAGAAAGCCAAAATCAGGCATCCGAAATATTTATCGCCGGATTCACCGGACTACGTCAAATAATATAATTTGAACTTTTCTTTCTTACCGGTGTCCTTATTATTGAGCCATGAAAGAAAATGAACGAATCGATGATCGCATATATGTCATTCAAGCTCAGCTCGGAGACGATGATGCGTTCATGAAATTGGTGGATCACTATAGTGCTCGCTTGCTTTACTATATCCGCCGTTTGCTTGAAGATGCAGACCGTTCGGACGATGTGCTCCAGGAAGTCTGGCTGATCGTCTATAAAAAAATTAACACGGTTCGCGACGCATCGGCATTTTCCGTCTGGCTCTATCGTACTGCAAGAAACCGGGCTATTCGACTGTTAAGAGATGAGAGTAGGTACGTCTTTGTAGAAAAATATGACGAGTCGGATTTGATCGATGATGATAGTGAAAGTTTGTTGTTTGATGATATTAACAGGTTGCACAGGGTATTGACAACGCTGTCGCCCGAACAAAAGGAAGCCGTTGTATTACGCTTTTTTGAAGAAATGAGC
>SMTZ1_10011319_pt1 | contig 14778 bp, 13 predicted proteins | sample DeeMarSWOR136_30_FD_25667 | JGI IMG/M metagenome (IMG submission 25667)
CTTTAAAATAAACAGTTTCTCTAACTGCGTTTGGTATCTCAATACCCACAACAGCTTTACCAGGAACCGGTGCTAAAATACGAACACCAATAGCCCTAAGTGCCAAAGCAAGATCATCTGCTAAACCCAATATTTTACTGATCCTCACCCCAGAGGCTGGTTCAAATTCATAACGGGTTATCACTGGACCAGGATTCACCTCAACCACCCTCCCCTGTACTCCAAAATCTGCCAGTTTACTTTCTAGGATTTTAGAGTTTTCTTTCAGGACCTCCTTATCTGCTCTGCTCACCCTCTGGGAAGGAGTCTCTAGAAGAGATAAAGGCGGGATCTGGTAGTCTGTGAATGTTTCAGCATCTTCTTTCCCCTCTTTAGATTTCTGTTTTTGAGAGGAAGTTCTTTTATGAGCCCTCTTCTTAACTTTCCCCGCCGGGAATAACGTCCGCGATGCAAGCGGAGATTCTCTCTCTGCCAGTATTCCCTCCATCTTCCACCTAGTAAATAACTTTCCCACAGCTCTCACTACACTCAAGACAACACCATACAGCTTTTTTACTTTCCCAGTTCCCTGTAACAGCAGTGAACTCAAATAAACTATACCCTTTATAAACCATGATAAGAGCTTTCCACAACGTTGAGCCAACTTAAGTAGAGAAAAGTCAGTAACCAGTATCAAAGATACAACTCCTACCAAGAAAAAGAGAGTATAGCTACCTAAACGATTGAGATATTTGCAAGATAGTTCAGCCAATTGACTGCCAACAATTCCACCTCCATTGAGTTCATAGCTAAAGGATGCTATTCTTATTTTCGGTTCCACCCATACCAGGCTAAATATACCTGAGAGTGAAATGAAAAAGAAAAAATAGCTTAATAGTATAAAATACTTAATTTTAGTCCCTGAGGGAAGAAAGAGCTTCAGAGAAATCCATATCAGGGTTATGGGAACTATAAAGGCACTCAACCCGATCAATTGAAATAAGGCATCTGCCATATAAGACCCTACAATCCCCCCCCAATTATTAATTTCCTGTATTCCAGAAGAATCTGCGGTATTTAAAGAAGGATCCGAAGGGGTATAAGAAAGGAGACAACATCCAATAAAAACAGCAAGGGAAAGAGCACTTATGGCTATAATTTCCCTCATCAACCTTCCTCTCTTGTCCGAAGGAGCCATATCATCCATCTCTTAAAGGTTATATCCGATAACAGTCTAAATTTATTAAAATTTTACTTTATATAAACCCCTAAGTCAACATTTAAGTAATTTGAGAATTGCAGCTTCGGTTGTTGCATTCCTATTAAATAGTAACAATAATTTCTTCTCTTTTCAACAGTTACCACTCAATAAATTTTAATTCACTTAAATTATGTGTGCCTCTCTTGACAACCTAGTAATCATGCTTATTTTATTATTGAAAAAAATAAAGAAAATTTAATTCTTGTATGAGTGAGATGTTGAGGGGGTGAACACTATGAGAGCTAACTTTTTTCCACGGTTAAGCGTTGCATATAAAAGAATTGCAGGTCTTACTTTGCTCATCGTTCTTTTTCTATTATCTGCAGCTGGAATTATGCACGTGCTTATTGCCATAGCACGAGCTTGACATAATATTTAACGAGAGGTTATTAAAAATGGCAAGGATCACCATTGAGGATTGTTTAGAAAAGATTGAAAATAGATTTGCTCTAGTTCTACTAGCAGCAGAAAGGGTAAGGCAATTAGAGAAGGGATCAAAACCTCTAGTTAAAACTAAAAATGAAACTGTAGTAATTGCTCTGAGAGAAATAGCTGAAGGAAAGGTAAAGACAGCAAAGGAAGAAATCAATGCCGATAATTAAGTTCTGAGAGGGTAGCAAAAAACCATATGGAGATAACCAATATGGGAAGAATGAACTTAATGTAGAGAACTTAGTTTTTTAAATATAAAAAGAAGTTCTTACTTCTTAAAACCCTTTCAGACATTTGAAAGGGTTTTTTGTTGAAGTTCTATCTCAGTTAAATACAGAGATAAACAGGGATGATTATACAAAGGAGTCCGTAATGTGTTACACTCATTTAAACAGAAAATGTGAACTAGAAGAATGTGGCCTGGATTTTCCAGAACAGGAGAGTGTTAAAAAAGATTATCCTCAATTGATGCTGGTAGATAAGGCTAACCAATTAGAAGAAAATCTGCCTTCATCCCTTATCCAGGCTGACGATGAAGCAGTTGAAGCATCACCCCCCCCTGAAGAGAATGATAAAGAGCCCTATTCTGATCCACAGAGCGGATTAACCTCCTCACTAGTTATCTATTTTAAAACAATAAATAGGTTTCCTCTTTTAAAGGAGGAAGAGGAGAGAACCTTAGCAAAGCTGATTAAAGAAAGTGAAGAAGAGTGTAAAAATCTAGTAATAAAGTGGAAGCACCTATTTAAGAGGGAATTCTTAAGAAGGTTTTCTAATAAACAAATGAAAGAGATCAGCAAAAAGCTTCAGCTCCTTAATGGCTCTTTCACCCTTTTTGATGATCTAACAAAATTGGAGAGGGAACGAAAGAAATCTAATCTTGCAATAAAACGACTGGCTCATAGATCTAACACTAGACAGGAACTGAAGGGTACATTGTATAAAATTGAGGCAGAAATCTCTAAATGTATAGCGGAAATAATTATTCGTAAAACGAGCATCAATAGGATAATAAGCACCTTGAAGAAAATACCTCACAGTAAAAAAAATATAAAAAAACAGCACATGGTTGAAAAGGAGCTGAGAGGAATTCTAAGGGAAATTGGACACACTTCAAAGGAAATTAAACTATTAAAAAATAAACTAATCCAAGCTAATCTACGGCTGGTAATTAGCATAGCTAAAAAATATGCTCACCATGGTCTTACATTGCCTGACCTGATTCAAGAAGGTAATCTAGGATTAATGAGAGCTATTGATACCTATGATTATCGAAGAGGGCATAGATTCATTACTTATGCAACCTGGTGGATAAAACAAGCCATCATTAGAGCACTTGACTGCCAGTCAAGGACGATTAGAACACCAGTCTACATTAATGAAAAATTGAACCAGATTGTAAAGGCATCGAATCGATTACTGCAGGAATATAAAAGAGAACCTACCCTAAAGGAAATAGCTGAAGAGACAAACATCCCTTTAGAATCTATCGAGAAAGTGATCCAGAGTTTTAAAGATCCTATAGATATAAATGATTTTATTGAAGAAAAAGGGGGAAGTGTAACCAACCCATCATTAGATCTTGAAACCATCTCTATCTTAGAGCAGGTTACCTCCTCCAATTTATCTCAAATCACTGATGTGGTTTTATCCGATTTAACCCAACGAGAAAGGGAAATCGTTAAACTTCGCTTCGGGATAGGCAAAGAACATGACCACACCTTAGAAGAAATTGGGGGGGAATTTAACCTGAGCAGAGAAAGGATCAGGCAAATTTTAGAAGTAGCGTTGAATAAACTGAGAAACCCTAAATATCTGATAAAATTGAAAGATTTTATGGATTTCAATTGATACTACTATAATTATTTTGTTGAGAATTGAAATCTTTTTTGATAAATTTAGTACCTACTATATAAAGTCTAAAGGAGGAGTGTACTATGGTACGATCCAAGATAGGAAGAGACTTTGAAGGTATACACCAAAGGATGGAAAAGATGTTGGATAATATCTTTGACGAGATGAGACCAACCATGTTTTCTGCTGAACAGACATGGAAACCACCAGTCGATATCTATGAAACATCTGAAGAAATTGTAGTACTGGTTGAGATTGCTGGTATGAGCAAGAAAGACATCAATGTAACCATGGAAAATGATTTACTAAAAATAAGTGGGATCAGACCTGACTACTCTCCTTCAACTAAAATGAAGCTTCACCAAATGGAAATAGACTATGGCAAATTTCAAAGAATTGTAAAGATCTCACTTCCTATAGATACACACAACATCAGTGCTAAATATAGAGAGGGGTTTTTACAAATTACTCTCCCCAAGGTAAAAGTAAAACAGCCCGTGGTTATTGAAACCCATCCAGGAGAGTAGATTACAGGAGGTAGGCATGAAAAGATCCAAAAAGAATCATCTTCTCACTAATGAATCAAAAGAAGAAACACCTGAAGAGCTCGCCATACTCCCACTCAAAGAGGGAGTGGTATACCCTCACGCTGTATTGCCTATAACTATTGGTCAGCAAAGATCTATCAAACTCATTGATGATGCCCTTGTCAAAGATAAGATTATTGGCATCGTCACGGTAAGAAATCCAGAAATCGAGGTTCCCAATCCAGAAGATCTCTATACCATGGGATGCTCAGCTCACATCTTAAAAATGATGAAACGGCCTGAAAACCAAATGAGTGTGCTCGCTCAGGGACAGTCGAGAATTCGCATTAAAGACTATATCCAAACATCACCTTACCTGAAGGCTAAGATTGATATCATCAAAGAAGAGTTTGAAAAGGATGTCGAAACTGAAGCCCTTATGGTAAGTATTAAAAATCTCTTCCAAAGGGCAGTTGAGCTCTCTCCCAATATCCCATCTGAGGTAGGAATATTTGTCATGAACATGGATGATCCAAGAATACTGGCTGATCTTATCGCCTCAAATTTCAACATCAGTGTCGCTGAAAAACAAGAGATATTGGAAATACTCGATATCAAGAAAAGATTAGAGCGGGTTATTACAATCCTCCACAAAGAACTCCAGGTATTAGAACTAGGAAGTAAGATTCAGGGTGAGCTCAAGAAAGAGATGGATAAAAACCAGAGGGAGTACTACTTGCGAGAACAGTTGAGGGCTATTCAACGTGAATTGGGTGAGGAGGATGAGAGAACTGTTGAGGTCACAGAACTTAAAGAGAAGATTGCAAAGGCTAAGATGCCAGAAGAGGTCCATCAAGTGGCTCAAAAGGAGTTGGATCGCCTTTCTAAGATGCCACCGGCAGCAGCAGAATACACTGTTTCCAGAACCTATTTGGATTGGTTGATAGAACTCCCCTGGTCTGTTGCCACAGATGATAACCTCAACATCGATGAGGCACAAAAGGTACTGGATGAAGACCACTATGATTTAGAAAAGGTAAAAAAGAGAATTCTAGAATATCTTGCCGTGAGAAAGCTGAAAGCCGACATGAAAGGTCCCATCCTCTGTTTTGTTGGTCCACCGGGAACGGGAAAAACCTCGCTAGGTAAATCTATTGCCAGGGCATTAGGAAGGAAATTCATCCGCATGTCGTTAGGTGGAGTGAGAGATGAAGCAGAAATAAGGGGGCACCGTAGAACATATGTGGGGGCATTGCCAGGACGTATCATTCAAGGTATTAAAAAGGCAGGTTCTCATAATCCAGTATGTATGCTGGATGAAATTGATAAGCTCGGTATGGACTTTAGGGGAGATCCTTCCTCAGCCCTTCTGGAGGTATTAGATCCTGAACAAAATTTCTCTTTTTCTGATCACTATCTGGAAGTACCCTTTGATCTCTCTAAAGTGATGTTTATCACCACAGCTAACATCTTGGACACTATCCCTCCAGCACTGAGGGATCGTATGGAAATTCTGGAATTACCTGGATACATTGAGGAAGAAAAACTGATGATTGCAAAGAAGTATCTGATTCCAAGACAATTAGAGGCTCATGGCTTAAAATCAGATAATCTCCAGTTTGAGGATGATGTCATTCGAGCCATCATTCGTGACTATACCAGGGAGGCAGGTTTAAGAAACCTGGAACGTGAGATTGCTACCATTTGTAGGGGAGTAGCCAAGGAATTTGCCCAAGGGAAAATGGAATCAGTAAAAGTCACCAAAGAGATGCTTCACCCCTTTCTGGGACCCATAAAATTCTTTTCAGAAATTGCAGAAAGAACCTCTGTCCCCGGAGTGGCTACGGGATTGGCGTGGACTCCAACCGGGGGAGATATCATCTTCATCGAAGCCACCAAGATGAAAGGAAAAAAATCTCTCACCTTAACGGGTTCCTTAGGAGATGTGATGAAAGAATCTGCACAAGCTGCCTTGAGCTACATTAGGTCTAAATCTAAAGATCTCACTATCCCTGAAGACTTTTTTGGGTGTGAGCATGTTTACTGCGCTTACCTCTCTTCTTAGCAATAGGCCTGTGAGAAGTGATGTAGCGATGACTGGTGAAATTACCCTACGAGGATTAGTGCTTCCTGTAGGGGGTATCAAGGAAAAGGTCCTGGCAGCAAAGCGTTCGGGCATCAATAAGGTGATTCTGCCAAAGAAAAATGAAAACAATCTTGAGGAAATCCCCGAAAATGTAAAAAATGGAATGGAATTTTATCTAGTTGAAAATATGGAGCAAGTGATAGAAAGAGCCCTCATATAGAAAAATATTCTCACCGCTACATTTGATATTAGAAAAATTTAAGAATATCTCTTGTGTTCATAATACCTAATAACCTTTCTCCCCTCACAAGAGGAACTCGTGTGATCCTCTTATAAATCAGAGATTTTATAATTTCCCCAATTGCTGTGTTTTCTTTAGCTGCAATAACATACAGATCTAAGCGATTTAGGAACCACGTGAAGCACTGTTTCCCACGTTTTCTTTAGCGAGTAGTGAGGTTATTATAACACTTAGAATGGCTATAAAAGTCGAAATATAGACTTTTAATTCAATCACCTTTATTTTGAAATATTAGCATTAAATAGGTTCTCTTCCCTGACAAATAATTTCTTAATACTTTTTTCCATTGATCTGATATAGTATCAACGACACCATCGAAAATTTTTGCCACATACTCACATGTTGGCAATATATATTTTGTTATATCACATCTTGTCTTACTATAATAATGGAGCCTGTTCAAATTCTCTATCAACTCATTCTCCTCCGGCAATCCACCAGGAAGTAAGGAAAATTCATCTAAAATAATGATCCATCCTCGGTTGTTTAAGTGCCTTACAATATTTGATAATCCCTTTGATCTCCGAGTAAAATATTGATACGATTCAATGAGAAGCGCTAGATCATATCTCATTTTAGCAGTAAAATACTCAGCAGTTCCTCTTAAAAATTTAACATCTGGAAATCTCTTTTTCCCTTCAATTATTAATTTTCTATCAGGAATAACACATAGCGTGTTGAATCCATCTTGCATCAACAAGCTTGAGATACCTCCAATTCCACCCCCTATGTCAAGGATGTTTATCACATCCGCAGGGATGTATGATTTCACTAGCCGATAAAGATTATCTTGAGCTTTTTCAATGGTATCTGTATCGTCTTTCCAATAGCCAAAATGAATATGATCTAATCCCATTACCTTTAAGGTTTTTAAATATATCCTTATGTCTTCATGTATCAACTTAATTCTAGATAATTTTTCTTTGATCAAATTCATATCACAACCTAACATAAAACCCCTCAATTTCACTCGGAACAAGCATCACCACCTCTTCTGAGGCTTGCCCTGAGTCCATCATTCAACTTTGTTCAGGTTTGACTTCATCTCGTTCTGTGAGCCCAATAAGCCTGTAATTGCTACATTTGACAAGTACTCAGCGATTGGTGAGGCTCCAATTTTTAAACATTAATATCAGCACACATCTGTTTTTCCAATTCTATCGGGACACCCCCTCAAGCTTTTTGAGGTGTTCTTTATCCATACGCTCGAGTCACTCTTCGACTATATAAATTCACTCTTTCTGCAAAATATGCAGCTCATCTGTTTCAGATTCCACACGCGGAATTTAAAAGCGGCTATAGCAGCTTATTAAACATCATCTCAAAACTTGTTCATACCCCAGGCGTTGCGAAAACGCTGGTGTTCTGATTGTGGAATATCACTTGAGAATTCCAATGTGATTTGCACGTCTCTTCTCACTCCGACAATCGTTCCTTGTGAAATATTCTGTTGTTGTGCCACCTCTGTAAAATCAGACAACGCCTTGTGTGTAATCTTACCTTGCGTTGATTCAGCAATACCATTCCTAATTGTAACGGTAAACTCAGGTGGAAAGACAGCTCGGAAAAGTTTGTTCAGGATATCAAACACGTGCTTATTTCCCTTTTTTTGGATATTTAAGGTAAAGATTACCTGCCGCTCAGGTAATGTGCATACTGATAAACTTAATGTAAAAGCACAAAGTTACCCACGGTGAGGTGCATTGAAAGTTGGGTGTTTATAAATGAATTTTATGGGTGTGACAACTTATTAAATCAAATGAGCCAAGGGGATATTCGACCTCTTATTCAAAGGAAGGCTCAACCCTTTGTCTTAAGCAAAAAACGTTACACTGCATCATTGTAAACGTGTACTTCCCGATCCAATCGTTTCTCCAATTTGTCCTCTGCTACATCGAGATCATAATCCATCTGCAGGCCCAGCCAAAACTGCGGAGACATACCAAAATATTTTCCTAGCCTTAATGCGGTATCCGCAGTAACCCGCCTTTTGCCCAGGACTATCTCATTAATTCGTCGCGCTGGAACTCCAATATCCAGGGCTAATCGGTTCTGACTAATTCCCATCGGGTTTAAAAATTCTTCCAATAAAATTTCGCCTGGATGTATGGGAGTAATTTTTTTGGGCGCCATTTTTTCACCTCCTATACTAATGGTAATCAACAATTTCAACGTTGTACGCATCTCCTTTGTGCCATTCAAAGCAAATTCGCCATTGGTCGTTGATTCGAATGCTGTGCTGTCCTTTTCGATTCCCAGATAAGGCTTCTAACCGGTTGCCTGGAGGTACTCTCAGGTCTTGGAATGTCGCAGACCGGTTTAACATCCTCAACTTTCTCAAAGCTATCTTCTGGGTATTATACGGGAATTTTCTAGAATAACGGCGATGGAATATTTTCTCTGTATCTTTGCATTTGAAAGAATGAATCATATAGGTATGATATGACGTATAACGTTAAATGTCAAGCGCTATAAATAACTTAGTTTTCATCCTAACGTAAAAATCACCTTCCAGACAAGGGGTTTGCAGGTCAACAGACTTAATTAGTTAGCTTCCCGATCCCCAACCTAAATCTGATTCCTCCGTAAGCTCACCTTCTCAACACTCTACTTATATAAGAAAAAACAACACAGGTTCAACGCAAAATTATTGTTCTTAACATCTAACCTAGAAAATGTTTGAGAATATCTCTTCGACTCACAATACCTACCAGTTTGCCTTCTTTAACAATAGGAACCCGTTTAATTCTCTTATAAACCAGTGTCTTTATTATCTCCCCAATTGGTGTGTTTTCAGCTGCTGTAATAACCCTCTCAATGATAAGTGGTGAATCAAGTACATGACAATCCTTTATTGCAATGCTTATATTCTTCTTGTTAAAATAGTGCCAGGTAAGCATCAGGTCTTCTTCCGTCACAATTCCTACAAGATGTCTCTTTCGATCAACAACTGGTAAGCCACTAATATCATTTTTAATAAGTGTCTTAATAGCCTTTTCGAGAGAAGTGCTGGGTGTAACATAAATTAACTTTGTGTTCATTATATCCCTTGCTTTCATAAAATTTATCCCTTATATTATATGCTTTTGCAAAACCCGTTAGAAAATTTGGATGAAGCTTTAACCACTTAAGCTTATTGCTTTTTATACCAGGTTAAATATGGATTTTGCAAAACCTCGCACTTTTAAACAAAGTTTTTAACGGGGTAAATGTTCCTAAATTGGCAAAACCCTTTTGCACATGTAGTCACTCTAGCCTGAGAATATTCAAAATAATATTTTAGTGAGAAGCTTAATGGGGAAAAGTAGAATATTAAAAAGTAGTTCCAGAATCATCCCCACAAAGCGGAAAGGAAAAGCAAAAACATCATAGAGGTTAAACTCATCATCGTCAAAAATATCAAAACGGTTGTCTCGTTTCCCCTTTACTATAATGATCACTTTTTCTTCAGGCTTCTCCTGTTCTTCTTGAACCCTTTTTGTTTCTCCCTCCCCTTCTTCCTTAAGCTCTTCCTTTTCCTCTTCTCCTTTCTCCTCATCAACCTGTGCTTGAGCCATTAACACCCATTTTTCCCCAGCCTTAATTAGCCGGGAGGCAGTCATCTGGGTAAAAAAGTATGAAACTTTTTTCCCTGACTGAAGTTGACCGTCAGCCACTAACATCCGAGCAATAGCAATTCGCTTTCTAAGCCGCACTATCCTATCTTGACCATCCTGACTTTCTATGGCTCGCTTCACAGAAACAGGGTTTGCAAAGAGGGGGGAAGCATCAGCAACCTCTTTAAGCAACTGATTATAGGGACTGTTAAAGAGGTCTTCAACTCTAGTGGCAAAAGCTGTGGATGGAATCACCATAGAGATAAAAAATAAAAGAACCACCAAACGATAGTACATAAATCTTCTCCTCTTTTTAAACTGAGTTACTATTACATCTACTGATTACTTTTTCCAATCATACTGTAAACCAAATAAAGTTATAAGCTAACAGAAAAAGAAAGGTATGACAATGAAAGAAATTAAAAAAAAGTCATGAATTATAGTGTAAGAGGCACTTTAGTAAAAACTATCAAGAGAAAGTTTGTAATAAACGGAGCCTAGCCATTCTCCCCTCAATATCTATCTCATGAGGACATCGTACCACACAAGTGTTACAGTTCTCACAAACATCCGCTTGAGAATAACACGCTACTTCCCTCAAAAGTTCCAGAGCCCGATCTTTGTCTTTGTACCCCACAAGGTACATATATGACCTCATGTACTCCGGAATATCCAAGTGATGGGGGCACCTTTCAACACATTCCTGACACCCGTGGCAGTAATTGCCGTCCAGGAACTTTGAATAAGAGCTAAGCTGTTTCATCTCTTGGGCAGAGAGAGTCCAATGTTTCATTACTGCAAAATTTTCTTCAAGCTGATCAACGTTAGTCATGCCAGGTATCGCACACGCGACATGACCATCATTGAGGACCCATTTTAGACAAGCTTGGAAAGGGCTAAGACCAAGCGACGATACGTCATATCCCCCCGCCTGGGTTTTCATAGCAACAATACCTATTCCTTTTTGAAATGCAAGTGCAATAGCTCTCTTAATGGCTTCCCTATTTTTCTTTTTGAAATTGTATGAAGTGAGGATTACATCGTAAAAACTTCTCCTTAGTGCTTCCTGAATGATCTTATCTTCTCTTTCATGCACTGAAATTCCTGAAAATCTCACCTTTCCCTCTTTCTTCAGCTGGGTCAGTGCCTCCAGAGCAGGCTCATAGAAAACCATCTCTGGAGATATGATGCTATGTACATACAAAATATCTACATAATCCATCTGGAGACGCCTTAACCCCTCTTCAAACATTTTTATAAAATTGGCCTTAGTTGCATCGGCTGTGAATGTACCTGCTTTTTTATCTCTAGGCAGTGCTACCTTGGTGGCAACAATCAATCTATTCCTACCTCCCTCCTTTTTTATCACCTCTCCTAGCATCTTCTCATTATTACCCCTCTGGTAGGTGTTGGCGGTATCGAAGTGGTTAATCCCCATGCGGATGGCTTTAGAGATTAAACCGGGATTATCAGCACGCATCACACCAAAGCTGACCATAGTAACCTTAAGACCTGTCCTTCCTAGCGTCCGGTAGGTAATCACATCATCTTTTTTCGATAGAGGTACTAAAGATGAGTGCTCAAGAAATGGAACAACACCCCCAATAGCAAATACTCTTGCAGAATTTTTTATGAATTCCCTGCGAGTGTAATAAGTTTCATTGCTCACCGCTTACCCTCCCCAATACTTTTTAATAGAGATACAGCATTCTTAGGAGATCCTAAAATACCAACAATTCTTCCATCGATTACAGAAATACTGCAAGGACCATAGTAGGGGTCTTTACCGATAAAACCTCTAATGCCATCTTTTAACTCACCTTGAAAAGCCTTCTCACTGATTAAGTATTCTCTATACTTTTGAAAAGCCTTCTCCGCATTTCCTCTATGAGGTGTAACTGACAAGAAAATAGTATAGGTCTTTCCCCCTTGCTTAAAATCTGCAGAGGCAATCCCCTTGAAAAAGGGATGCCCTAAAAAATCTTTGCTGGTATACTTCTCACTGCCTGTAATCCGATACCTCACAGGGAAAAGAGCAAAAAAAGCTGGTTGAGAAAAAGACCCCTTTATCCTCGCTTCGATAGTCTTGCCGATCTCCACGACTCCGGCATAAGCTCTAGACTGCGGGGAAAGAAAAACTTTTACATAGAATTTTCCTTTATAAAATTGAAGGAATCCTTTTTCCAGCCTCCCCTCTGACCCACCTGGTAAACGATAAACTTTATCGCCTGCTTCAGTCTTAAAAATTCCAAAGGCATTTCTAAGTGTCCCCATATTATAAATTTCCAAAGTAGCTCTATCAACCCTATCCCGATCCTCAGCAAGCTCTACTACCAGAAGCTCTAGAAATCCATACGCAAGAAAAAGCTCAGCACCGCCGTTGATATAATCAAAGAGATTCTCAGGGCTATAGTAGGTTGGTCCCTCGATTTTTCTAAACCCCACTATCTGATCCCCTTTTTTAAATAAGCTCACAAGCTCTTGACTTGGAAATCCTTCACCAATGAGAGAAGATTTCTCTTGTTCTCCTGCATAAGCAGTATTGAAGGAAAAGGTGACGACAACAGATAATAGCGAAGTCAAAAACCACTTTATCTTAAGCGCTCTATTCACCACATCTCACCTCAAAATGTCTCGGAAATTCTACAAAATTTTAAAATCATTAGCTTTTTGTTGAAAGTCGCTTTTTGCCACCAACCCACTACTTCATCATTCCACTACCCCATAAGTCACCTATAGCTCACAGCTACTACCACTTCATTTTATACCATCAAATCACAATCTTTAGCCTTTTTGCAATAAAAATCTTTCCATCCTATTTTACTTAAACATTTTGCTTGTTTCTTAAGGACTAGACTGATATAAGAATACTATATTGATTTCGAATCTAATTCAGCTAAGTAGTTTATGACCGAAAACCTGCTTTCGTCTTTTAGAAATTCGAAGCACGAAATTTGAAACAAATTCAAATGCTCAAAGCACTAAATTCAAAACAATACAACTTAGAAGGAAATGACGTTTTGAACATTTGATATTTTCATCCGTTAGACAAAGGATTATCTAACAATAACCAGCCATGTTATCTAAGCCATCTAACGGGGTAATTTTTGGATTTGTTGAGGATTTCTATATTCGATATTAGGATTTATGCATGAACGAGATTTTTTGTTCAGGCACTAAGCATTCATATTTGAATGGAGAAAAGACCGTGAAGAAATTTATAATGATTAAGGTAATAGTTATCTTTATGTGTATAACTTCTCCTTTCTGTTATGCTGAAGAGATTTCGGACAAGCCATTTTTCTCAAAACCCTTCATGAAATTCGGAAGAGGTATGGTTAATCTCATAAGTTCACCCTTAGAACTGCCTAACCAAATGTACCTCTTATCCAACCATGCTCATGAAAACTCAAACTATGGCGTCGAAACCGCCTCGGCAGCTCTCGAAGGTATTTTTACAGGGACAGTATATACATTCTGGCGATTAGGAGCAGGCACCTATGATCTTCTCACCTTCCCCCTACCTAAATATGAATTCTGCCTCATTACACCAACCTATTGCACTGTTTCCTATGAAGCATACTACGAAAAAGAGAAGAAAGAAAAGCACGAGGAGAAAGGAGAGGAAGGAGAATAAGAAGAGGTAGAGAGTTTACCCCGTAAAAAACGCCTCACCATTTATAGGGTGGTTAATCCTGTTAAATAACTTTGTCTAAAAGTGTGAGGTCCTGTGAGATAGGGTTCTCTACTCTTGAGTGGAGAATGATGAGACTTCTTCCAATTTCTTATACTACTCCCCTCACAAGAAGATTGTAAACATTTATTTTTTGAATCTTTTTTGTTCATTAGTCCTAAAGTTTTCACGCACAGCTCCGATACAACAATTAAAACCACCATAAAAAAGGAGGAATCAGCATGAAAAAAAAGTATAACAAGAATCTAGTAACTCTGTTTGTAATCGTATTGCTTATAATCCCTGTCAATGTTGATGCCTTAATCTCCCTTAATGGTACCTCAGTTCCAGGAAATATCACCATCTCAGCCTCTGTTCTGGTTCCACTTCCACTCACTATTAACATAACAGAATCAGAAGAAACTGATTTCTTCGGTATCGCTCAGCTAACTATTATTGACCATGATGACGACAACAAATATAACACACTCCGGATAACCACTACTTCAAAGGAACCCCTAGAACTTGCCATTCCCTACGGAGAGTTCGGATTAAAATATCATTTGTCACCTGGCAGATCATCTCCACTTGGAAAAGATCAATCAGAGATCTATGGTTACCTCTCGGTAGCTCATGATCGCGTTGTTTCCGATATCAGAAGCGACATAGAACTCACCTTCAGCTTTGAACGTGAGAAACTAATCGAACTCTTAACATCCTTTGTGTCTGAAGAAATAGACCTTGATACAGTTATAGGAGAAGGACCATTTGTTTTAGGTTTTTCACTCGCAGGTGACCTCTCAGACACCGCGACTTTAACCAACCCCACTATTTCAGGTGAGTTCAATTACTCCCTCACCATTCCCGACAATATCTTCATAATTGAGATCCCCGTTGAGATACCAAGCATTCAGGGCAGCGTCTCAATAGAGGCGAGTTTTAACTGGGATAATTGGAATTTCTTCTTACCATTTGCCACAGTAGAACTATCAATTAGTCTCACACACGAGGGAGAAGAAACGTTATTAGATCCCATAGAGTTTGATCTTCTTCCACGTGGGACTTTTAT
>SMTZ1_10015940_pt1 | contig 14778 bp, 11 predicted proteins | sample DeeMarSWOR136_30_FD_25667 | JGI IMG/M metagenome (IMG submission 25667)
ATTTCAGGTTGGAATCGCCCTGCATGAAATCGATCGATGCCACGTCACTCCAGTCGAACTCGACTTCACCTTCGTTTCTGTCCTCGATGATGAGTCCCCGAATGGACCTGCCGATATCAGTTGAACCGCTTTCCAATTCCACCGTATGCCCAGATTTGAGTGTTAGCAGAACGGCGTTATCGTCAGTAACCTCCAACGTCTTGATATGTCCGAAGGAGACCCCCGACTGGGCCATTCCTGATTCATCACGTTCCCTATAACGGCTGATAGAAATACCAAAGATCTTGATCGATCTCTCTCGATCACGGTATCTCCTGCGGCGTTTTCTTGGAAGTTCCTTGTTGCCATGAAGGATATCAACCCATGAGGCCTCGTTCTTGTCCCAACGGATGAGTCCCTCGAAGACATCGCCATCGACAGTCGTCAGTTTTCCGTAGATTCTTCCGCTGCTGTCGGCCAGTGCCAAAGAGGTGAACGCAAACACCATAACCGACGAAACGGCAAGCATTCTGGCCAGTCTCATCTCTCTACCTCCTTGATTACATGCCTTGTGTGGGTGTGTGTATTATTACGAAGTCGTCATAAACAAGGTTTCAGGGTATTTGAGATAGGAAATACGTAATCCAATATCTCTTTATACACTAAGATTATTTATACCTCATAGATTTTCTTTCCTCTGAGAGGAAGCTTCAAGGGTAAATTTTCCTGAAATTCATTTTCTTCTTGACGCCCTACGAATGTTTTAGTAACTTTACTACGAGTATAGTAGATATATGATAAAGATAGGAGGGGAAATGTCAAAGCAGGTTAAGCTCACCCCGGCGGAATGGGAGGTCATGGAAGCGGTCTGGGAGCTGGGAGGGTCTCCGTCGGTGCGGGATGTGCTCGAGCATGCCTTCTCCAAAGGTGAGAAGGCGTATACGACCGTTCAAACGATCATGAATACGCTGGAGAGAAAGAGGATGCTCCAGCGAAGGAAGATCGGACTGGTCAATTTCTATAAACCCTCGCGGTCGAGAGACGACGTCATTAAAGCGGAGATGTCCTCGATGGCCTCGAGGATCTTCGACGGTTCGATCCCGGCGCTGGCGAACTACCTCATATCGCTTGAAAATCTGGATCTCGATGAGATCCAACAGATCAAGGAGCTGCTCAATCAGAAGGAGAAAGAGCTGAGGAGCGGGAAGTCGTGATAGATTTCTTAAACCGTTACGGCCAGCTATGGGCGGAGTATTTCGGTCTCGCCATCGTGCAAAACACCCTCTTTCTGGTGATGATATTTATCATCCTGTATCGATTGAGAAATGCTTCTGCACATGTAAGGTATGTGGTCTGCTTGATCGCTCTATTTAAATTGCTCCTCCCTCCATTTATACCGGCACACTTGTCATTCTCATCTTCTGAGCAACTTCGACCGCTAACGGAAGGATTTTTTACCATCACGTTCAATCCCCTCCCTGCGAGTGCCGGCATCTCTTCGCCTCAGCCAGTACAACTGAATCTCTTCGGCCTGATCTTTGTGCTCTGGGCCGGGGTTGTTTTTCTTTACCTTCTCTTTTCCCTGATTTCTACGTGCCGTCTTGTCGTACTGCTGCGGAATGCAACACCGCTCTCCGATGAAGTGGCGCTGGAGGCTATTCGTGATCAGAACATGCAAATTTGTAAATCAGAACGGATCGCAATGCCCCTCACCGTCGGTGTACTTCCCGGAAAGATCTTCGTACCGAATCTCTGGGATCAATGGACACAGGACTGCCGGAGGATGGTCATGCGACATGAGATGGCCCATATCAAGAGGTATGACGGTCTCTTCCAAGTTTTTCAAATTGCAACCCAAGCTTTGTATTTCTTCCATCCGCTGGTTTTGCTGCTCAACCGTTGGTTGAAGGAGTACCGGGAAATGGCGTGCGATGATGCAACCATCGGTTTCGAGAGACATTCTTTTGTGGAATATTCCAGGTGTCTCGTTGAAATCGCAGAAAAGATGGTACAGAATCCCGTCACCTGTGAATCGGCATCTACCCTCATGAGGCAGAAAAATGAACTGTTGAAACGTGTCAGGTATCAAATAAAAGGGGGAGATATGAGTCACCTGTCGAAAAAGAAGATATGTGCCATGGTAGTAGGTTTGATCGCGCTGATTCTACCGCTATCCTGGTACTATAGTGGTGCAACTTCTGAGGAGCACAGAGAACGTACTCCTCGAAAGGAAGTTCAAACGGCTCCAACAGTCAAATCGGTTGTTGAAGATTCAACGCAGCTAAAGCCTCCCAAAGAAAAAAGAATTATCGACGCATTGAAAATGAGATATGTCGAAGTATCGATAAGAAGTGACAACGAGATACGTATTAATGGAGAAGAAACCGATTTGGAGTACTTCTCGAGAATGCTCCGCGAAAAAGTCACAGAAGACAACGATAAGATTGTGGTCGATATTGTTAGTGATGAGGATGTCATGATGGGGATGATCTATAACGTCCAGAGGATACTTCGTGAAATGGGGATAATGAGGGTACGCTATAAGAATGACTCAGGGAAAGGGATGCCCCTCGTAATACCGCCATTGGATATTGAGGAGAAACTCAGCAAAATCCCCGAAGAGCTTATTACCGCGCTTATATTTAATGCTCTCGGTGAGGTGTTCATTGATAAGGAGAATGTTCATTTCGCAAATATTCAAGAGTTGATAGAGAAGCGGCTATCACAGAACGACAAGATAGTTATCACCATCCAGATTGCGGAAGACATGAAATACAGGGATTTCTTGAAGGTATTGGAGCAGGTCAGAAAGGCGGGGGCGAGCCGAATCGTCATAAAACCACCTTCAGCCCCAGACGAGAGATCTCCTCAATGAGGAGTAGGGAGACGAAGTTACAAAACGCTGATCGGATTCATTGTTGAAGATCCCGTGAATACAAACAGAGAGTTCATGCCTTATCCTCACACGTCGGGATGAGGTATTTTTTCATTCGATTGGTTTGCAGTCCAATTCAACATCAATGGATTTTTATTGCTTTTGTTGCAATTTACCTTATACTGTCATCCTTTCATAGCGATTCACTGCTAATATACACAACATTCAACCTATGATTCGGTTATAGAGCAAGGGAGGTAATGGCAATGAAGAGGACCGTTTTCTGTATCGTTGCAGTCAGCCTCTTGGTCTGCTCCTTTTCGCTCTTGGAGCAGAACCCCTTTGTTCCACCGTTCGACAAGATAAAGGTGGAACATTACATGCCGGCATTCGAAGAGGGGATGAAACAGCACCGGGAAGAGATCGATGCCATTGTCAATGATCCAGAGCCACCAACCTTCGAAAACACGCTTGAAGCACTGGAGAGGAGCGGTGCTCTGCTGACGAGAGTGGACGACGTGTTCAGGAACATGAGATCGGCTCATACGAACGATGAAATTCAGGAGATCTCAAAGAAGATTGCACCGATCCTGTCGAAGCATATAGATGATATGTTGTTTAATGACAAGCTGTTCCAGCGGATTAAGACTATATACGGGCGAAAGGATGCTCTGGATTTGACACCGGAACAGGACAAACTCCTCGAGGAGTACTACAAGAAGTTTGTGAGGGGTGGAGCGAACCTAAACGCGGAGGGAAAAGCGGAACTGGCAAAGATAAACGAAAAGCTTTCCGTTCTCACCTTGAAGTTCGGGGAAAATCTTTTAAATGAAAACAACAGGTTCGAGTTGGTCATCGAGAGAGAGGAGGATCTGGCCGGCCTGCCGGCGGATGTGAGAACCGGTGCGGCAGAGACAGCCCGGGAACGCGGCCACGAGGGAAAGTGGGTATTCACGCTCCATAAGCCGAGTATGCTTCCGTTCCTGCAGTATTCGGAGAAGCGAGATCTCAGGGAGAAGATATTCAAGGCGTATATAAATAGAGGTGACAATAACGACGAGCTCGATAACAAGGAAATCCTCTCTCAAATAGCGGCGCTCCGCACGAGGAAGGCACAATTACTCGGATACAAGACCCATGCACATTACGTGCTCGAAGAGAACATGGCCAAGGAGCCTGAGAATGTGTACGACTTGCTCCACAAGTTGTGGAAGCCGTCACTAGCGAAAGCCAAAGAGGAAGCCAGGGCGCTGCAGGAGATGATAGATAAGGAAGGTGGCAGCTTTAAGCTCGAGGCCTGGGACTGGTGGTACTACGCGGAGAAGCTCAAGAAAGAGCAGTATGCATTGGATGATGAGCTAATGAGGCCCTATTTCAAGCTGGAGAATGTCAGAAACGGTGCCTTTACTCTCGCGAACAAGCTCTACGGTATAACATTTGAAGAACGGACGGATATCCCGAAATACCATGAAGAGGTCCGGGTGTTTGAGGTAAAGGAAGCCGATGGAACGCACAGAGGGATACTGTATATGGATTTTCACCCTCGGGCGAGCAAGAGGGGTGGCGCGTGGATGAGTTCCTATCGAAAGCAGTCGAAGCTGGGAGGTGAACTACAGACGCCTGTCATTACGAATGTGACAAACTTCTCGAGGCCGACAGGTGACAAACCGGCACTGCTCAACTTAGACGAGGTGTACACGCTATTCCACGAGCTCGGGCATGGGCTCCATGGACTGCTATCCGACTGTACCTACCCCATGCTTTCAGGAACCTCGGTGGCACAGGACTTCATCGAGCTCCCCTCACAGATCATGGAGAACTGGGTGACCGAGCCGGAGATGCTGAAGATATACGCAAGGCATTATGAGACCGGGGAACCGATTTCCCAGGAGCTCATCGACAGGATAAAGAAGGCCAGCCATTTTAACCAGGGGTTTGCCACCACCGAGTATCTCGCCGCCTCCTTCCTGGATATGGACTGGCATACGGTCACAGAGCCGAAAGAGCTCGATCCGGAGGCGTTCGAAACAGCGTCTCTCGATAAGATTGGATTGATCCCAGAGATCGTGGTGAGATACAGAAGTACCTACTTCAGGCATATCTTCTCGGGTGGATACTCGGCGGGGTATTACAGTTACATCTGGGCCGAGGTGCTCGACGCCGATGCCTTTCAAGCATTCAAAGAAACGGACCTTTTTGATCGGGAAACAGGACAGAGGTTCAGGCGGCACATTCTCGCTGCAGGTGGGTCCGAGGATCCGATGACTCTCTACAAGCGGTTCAGGGGAGCCGAACCGACGATCGATCCACTGCTTGACAGGAGAGGATTAAAATAAGGATATGTAGCGCATTGAAGGTGATGATGAGTATCGTTTTCAGGAACGTTACCTAGCTCGCTGTTCTTACGATTCGCCTCGCCCAGTTCCGCAGATCATCCAGCAGCACGTAAATGGTAGGCAGTATGAGGAGAGTGATGACCGTTGAAAAAGTCAGACCACCGACGATGGCGCGGGCCATGGGGAAGTATGGGGGACCGTTTCCACCGATCTGTGTATTCACAATGGAGAGCGGAACGAGGCTGAGCACCGTGGTCCCTGCGGTCATGAGTATCGGCCGCAAGCGATCTCTCCCTCCCTGGATTATCGCTTCGTGACGACTGAGACCTTTCGCTCGAAGCTGATTCACATGATCAATGAGCACAATGCCGTTGTTCACGACAACCCCGATCAGAATGAGAATGCCGATCATGCCCATAATCGACATTGTTGTACCGGTAAACAGAAAAAACCAGTAAACACCGACGACGGAAAAGATGATCTGTGTCCAGATGGCGGCGGGGAAGAGGAGCGATTCAAAGAGTGAAGCCATGACAAAATAAATGAGTGCCAGGGCAAGCAGCAGGTTGATTATCATGGTATTGAAAGCTTCTTCCTCATAGTCGAAGCTTTGCCCGAAGTTCCATGTATATCCCGCCGGGAAATTGAAACTTCCTAATACCTGGCTGATCTTTTCTTTCGCTTCGTTCACCGTGATATCCTTTAAATTGGTAGTTACACCCAAGGATGTGATTCGGTTCTCACGGTGGATGTTGCGAGGCCCACGCCGGATTCTGAAGTCAGCCAGGGCTGCCAGCTTGATCGGTTCGTCTTCCCCGTTGTAGAGGGGAACGTTCCGTAGATGCTCCAGCGTCTGAGTATCACTATCCTGGAATTCGAGCCTCATTTCGATTTCGCCATCTTCATTTCTGAATCGCCGCAAGTTTATACCGCGCATGGCGGCAGAAACGACGTTGGCGATTTCCTGGGTTGAAAATCCGTATTGCTTTGCCCGCTTGCGATCGACGACAACGTGAACTTCTTCTTCGCCAACCTCGGCTTCAGAGCGTGCATCACTGAAGCCGGGGACTTGAGAAAGTATCCATGCCACCTCACGGGATAGTTCCACCAGGTGCTCACTGGATTTCCCGATAAGTTGTATGCGAACCGATTGTCCTCTCCCACTCTGACTTCGCCAGTCAAACGAGGGATTCGCGATGGCCAACTTTGGCAGTTCCTTTCGGATTTCCTCCTCGATTTCCTTCTGTGACTTCTTGGCTTCTTTTCCCTTCTTGAGGAGTATGGTCGACATGGCATAATTGCCCTGGTAGTAACTGTAGATGGATTCGATTTCAAGTTCGTCTTGGTGGGCAAAGAGGTATTCTTCAAATTCATCGACTGCGGCTTCTACCTTTTCGACGGTATAGCTGCCGTTAATGTGGTAATGCAGTCGCAGCCGACGATCTTCCGGCTCATCAAACATATCCGTTTTGACAATTTTCATGGGAACAGCCACGCTGACCAGTATGGCAATGATCAATCCAATGGTAGCTTTGTGATGCCTCATCGACCAATCCAAAACGCGGGCATAGCGGTTAATCAGTTTGTCGATGACTGTTTTTTTCTTCTTCGGTTTGGGAGGTTTTATGCGTGATGCAATCAGAGGAACAATTGTCTGAGCCAGGATGAGGGACACACCCAATGCGATACAGATGGTAATCGCGACATGCTTCAAATAGATTGCCACATCATTCTTTGGGTTTACAATATTTGGCAGAAAGACGATAGCGGTAGTGAACGTGCCCGCTGTTATTGCGAGGGAGACTTCCCTTACCCCAATAGGTATTGATGATTTCGATAGTGGATTCTGCGATTGGTGACGGTGGATGCTTTCCGTCACCACAACTGCATTATCAACTAACATTCCAATTGCAAGCATCAATCCCATCATGGAGAGGATGTTGAGGGTGACACCGAAAAAATACATAAACGTCAGGGTAATCAACAACGATAGGGGGACGGCGAGTGAAACCATGAATGTCGTGGTTAGGCGACGCAAGAAAAAGAAGAGAACCAAGATCGCGAGAGAGCCACCGATTAAACCAGATTTGAGTATCTCTTCCAGGGAGCTGACCACACCCTCGGCCTGGTTATCCATGAAGTAGATACTGATTCCTTCCATCTCGGGAAGTTCTCTGATTACATCGATTTCAGCCATGATTCGGTCTGTGACCTCGACCAGGTTGGCACCGGCTTCCTTGAAGACGTCCAGCCCGATCGCGTACCGACGATTCAGGTGTCGTCCATAGGTCAACTTGGGATGGTCGTATGTAATATTTGCAATATCTCTGAGGTGAATATTACCTTCTCCGACAACGATATCCCCGATCTCATCAATGCTGTTGAATTCTCCTACCGGTCGAACCACAAACCGTTGATTGTTGTCTGTGATTTTCCCGGCGGTGACGAGGAAATTACTTCTTTGCAGTATTTGAGTCAGACGTCTGATGTCGACCCGATGCTCAATGATCCGATCCGCTGATAATTGGATCCGGATTTCTTTCTTCTCAACGCCGTACAGGTCGACTTTGGAGACGCCCTCGATTCTCTCAATGCGACGTTTGATATTCCGGTTGAGCATGTCGTAGGCATTGGAGAGGTCACGATTGCTCGATATCCGGAGCACGAGTATTTCCATGTCGGATGTTGACCATTTCCTGACATAGAATCGCTCCAAGTCCGGAGGGAATAGGTGGCGAATGCCATCCAACTTTTCTTTTGCTTCGAGCGCCTTTAAATTTGCATCGATGCCCCAGTTGAAATCGAGACGTACCCAGGCGCCGTTCTCGTACGAGTTGGATTCCATTCGCTTGATGCCGCTTATCGTTGCCACCACTTCTTCGGCTGGTTTCGTAATCAACCGTTCGATTTCTTCTGGTGTCGAGCCGGGGTATGGAATATCGATGAAAATGAATGGTGCGTCCACATCCGGAAAAAATTCCATGGGCAGCAGTTTTGCTGAGATAATGCCGACGACGATAAAACAAACGAATATCATGAGTGTTGTCACCGGACGGCGAAGAGATGATTCTGTGAGATTCATCGGTGTGCCTTCAGTTTCTTGGTATCAGCGTTCTCTGTGTTCCTCGCTGCTCATTTCTTTCTATCGACGATGGCATAGACAACCGGTATGACAATCAGTGTCAAAAGTGTCGAGATGGTCAAGCCGCCAATGACGGTGATTGCCATGGGAGACCTGACTTCGGCTCCTTCTCCTACTCCCAATGCTAACGGCAGCAGTGCGAGTGTTGTGGTAAGCATGGTCATCAAAATCGGCCGTAACCGAGAGCGCCCCCCCTCGATGATGGCCTCTATTTTCTCCATCCCTTTCGCGCGGAGCTGATTGATCAAGTCGATCAACACGATTGCATTGTTCACCACAATTCCTGCCAGCAATATTAACCCGATGAAAACAACCACGCTGATTGTTGATCCAGTAATCCAGAGACCAAAGACTGCTCCTATCAATGCCAGGGGAATCGTGAATAGAATAACGAATGGATGCAGGAACGATTCAAACTGCGAAGCCATGACCAGGTATACCAGGAAAATGGCTAAGAGCAAGGCGAACTGGAGCGAGCGGAACGACATCGCCATCTCTTCGTTCTGTCCTCCCAGATGCACACTCAACCCGGACGGCATGGGGATTTCCCTGATGATTGCGTTGATCTCTTCCGCTGCGCTTCCTAAATCTCCATAATTCAGGTTGGCAGACACCAATGCGACTCTTTCCTGGTCGACTCGTCTGATTTCACCGGGCCCCGTGTCAACGACAATATTCGCAACAGCATCCAACGTGATAGGACGGTCGCTCTCCGGATTAACGATGAGTCGCCTTATTTTTTCTACGGAATTGCGGTCTCTCTCGTGCGCGCGTACGAGAACATCGATTTTCCGGTCATGCCTCGAATAGCGAGTGGCAACTTCACCCCGTACCTGATCCACCACTCGATCGGCGAGCTGATAGACCGCGAAACCGAGCGCTGCCGCCCGTTCACGGTCGAATTTAATTTGAATTTCAGGATGACCGCTTTTCATAGTGGATTTGACGTCGGCAAAACGGTGAGATGCTTCCAAACGACGAGCGATTTCGTTGCTGATCTTTTTCAAGTGCCGTAACTCGTACCCGGCAACCTCGATCTCCACGGGAGTCCGGAAGGTGAAGAGGGTAGGACGAGAGAATTTATACTGTAGATCGGGGATACCGTGCATGTCTTTTCGTAATTTTTCCATGACTTTTTCTTCGTCATCCCGATCGGAACCTGGCTGCAGGACAACATTGATTTCTCCCCAATTTTCACCACCCTCCTCCGGATTGACGTCCATCCGATTTCCCGAGCCAGCGACGGAGAATGTTGTGGTAATATCTGATATCCGGTTCGACGACTTTTGAACATCGGCGATCGTTGCATCTGTGTGGTTGAGTGGTGTTCCCGGTGGTAGACGGAATTCGACTCGGAATTCGCCCTGTGATAGCTGTGGAATCAATTCAACGCCCAATTTCGGTACCAGGAGCAACGATATCAGGAACAATCCCAGGGCGATGATAACGACCCGTCCTTTATGCGCGAGTGACCATTTCAACATACCATGATATCTGTTCTCGAGACCCTGATACGAATTCTGAAAAATTCTCAGGAAAGGTCTGATGAGAAACAGTGCAATGCGGGCGAAGAAACGAATGATGCGTTTTATCATCCTGACAATAGAAACCGGGATCGTTGTGAATATTAACGTCCTCATGCGTTGGATCAATTTCCCGATGCGTGTCTTCGATTGCTTTAATTCAACCTGTGGTTCCGCCGTTTTCTTGCGGTATTGCAATGAAGCCAACATGGGGATGAGGGTCAGAGCGACGACCAGGGAGGCAAGAAGAGAAAACGTCACGGTGAGCGCTTGGTCCCGGAACAGTTGGCCAGATATCCCTTTTACGAAGACCAACGGTAGAAATACCGCCACGGTGGTGAGCGTAGACGCAGTAACAGCCCTTCCGACTTCACTGGCTCCGTCATGCACTGAGCGCAGGACGTCTTTTCCTCTCTCCCTGTGCCGGGCAATGTTCTCGAGGACGACGATTGAATTATCGAGCAGCATACCGATGCCGAGTGCAATGCCACCGAGCGACATGATGTTGAGTGTCAGGTCAGCGCCGTACATCAAGTTGAATGTCGCGATGACAGAGGTGGGGATCGACATGGAGACGATGATGGTCGCCCAGAAGTTTTGAAGGAAGAAGTAATGAAGGTGGATTGATCGTATACTTTGACGAGTTCGTATCCGTCAGGCAGTATACCGCGGACACGTCTGAGCCGTTTTTCGACTTCACGAGAGACAGTAACGGTGTTTGCATCGCCTTCCTTGTAGATAGCGATTTCAACAGCCTCTTCACCATTCAGCCGGGTGATGGCTGTCCGTTCTTTGTAGCCTTGTCTGACGGTAGCGATGTCACGCAGGTAAGTGGGTTTCCCGTCTTTCGTAGAGACGATGACGTCATCGATTTCATCAACAGATTGAAATTGATTGAGTGTTCGAACCAGATACTGTTGGGTCCCCTCCTTGAGACGCCCACCTGACAAGTTCACATTCTCAGCACCGATCTGTTGCGCCAACTGTTCGATGGGCAGGTCTAATTGAACTAAGCGACCCTGATCGACGAGAATCTGTATTTCCTCTTCCAGGCCGCCGCTCACCTTGACGGCAGCCACTCCGAGTGCTGCTTCAAGTTCCTTTTTGATTTCCTCCTCGGCGAACCACCTCAGGTATTTCAATTCATCCACATCGATACCGTTATTCTTGCTTTACCTGATCTTTCTTTCGGTAGAAACCGAATCTCATGACCGGTTCGAGTGACGGATCGAATCGGAGGATGGCCGGGCGTCTTACATCGAGGGGGAGCTCGAGAACATCCAGTTTTTCACGGACGTCGAGGCCGGCGTAGTCCATATCGGTCCCCCAGGCGAATTCCAGTATCACATCGGACTGTCCGGGGCGCGAAATGGAGCTCACACGATTGACGTTTTTCACAACGCCCAAGGCTTCTTCAATCGGCTTCGATATGAGGTTTTCAATTTCGGCCGGTGCCGCTCCCTGGTATTCGGTCCGGATGGTGAGGGTGGGGTACGTCAATTCGGGAAGTAGATTGATTTTGAGGCGAAGGAACGACACAAAACCGAAGAGGATGACTGCGAGTGTGAACATCGCAATCGTGACCCGACGTCTTATAGAGATTTCGATTATCTTCATTTTTATTTGGAAACGATATCAACTTTTATACTGTCTTTGAGGCTTCCCTTACCTGTTGTAACAAGGGTGTCACCGAGTTGAAGTCCACTTAAAACTTCGACGTGGGCGGTGTTTGTGTAACCGGTTTCTATGTACTGCCGATACGCAGTGCTGTCTCTCACAACAAACACTGCAGATTCTCTATCCTCCATAATAATTGCATCTTTTGGTGCCATTAATGTGTTCGCGTGAATGTCGTAGATGATGTTGATGCGGGCGAACATACCGGGTCTCAACCTTCTGGACGGATCGTGCATTTCAACTGTTACTTTGATGGTGCCGGTCCCGGGATCGACAACGGGGCTGACACGCTCGATGTGGCCTGTGAATTCTCCTTTTTCGATGGCATCGACGGTCAAAGTTGCCTTCTGCCTCACGCGGAGCTTGCTCAATTGCCGCTCCGGGACGTGGAGAACGGCAATTAACGGGTCCAGCCCGGTGACTCGAAATGTTGCTTGATTGGGAAGTATCATGTTGCCTACTTTCACGAGACGTTCGGCAATCACTCCGCTAATCGGTGTTCGAATCGATGTATAGTTGAGATTCAATTCCGCTAATTCATAAGCCGCTTTTTGATGTTCAAACTCGTACTTGACCTGTTGAAACACTTCTGTGCTGACGAGACTCTTCTTGTGCAGATCCATATTACGCTGATAGTTACTCTCCAGTTTCTTCAAATTGGCCTTGGCCTGGGCCAATTGCACGGCTATCTGTTCATCATCCAGTTTCGCAAGGATATCCCCCGCATTTACAAAGTCTCCTTCTTCCACGAGGATCTTCTCGACAACGCCACCAACCTTTGCGACGACTTCCGTCTCTTCTTCGGCTTCTACCGTGGCGGTTCCCGAAAAATATGCAGCGATGTCACCGGATGTTACTGCTGCAATTTCAACCGGTACGACGAGATCATCATCCTTCTTATTATTTGGATTGGGTTGTGAATTCCTGCCGCATCCCAAATAGGTAAACATGCCTATCAGGATGAATGAATAAATAATTACCCTATATTTCTGTTTCATCTCAACTCCCCCTGATTTCAATTATGGCGTATTATCGTTAAAAATACGGATATTACGCAAAAATGTTGCACCGTTTGGAAAGGCTCAGCTTCCTGATTAAGCACAATATGGCTTTTCTCCTCTCAACACGCCAGTGCTACTTAACCTATGAGGTTATACCCGGTAGCCACTACATTCTTGTAATGTGTTGTATTTTAATGAATTGCTAAGATAACGAGGGTATACCTTCCTTGAAGGTGTATATGGTGATTTAAAGAATAGGGGCATTGAGATCATCGGATACAACTGCGCAGACGAGAATAAGATTGCAGAAGATTTCATCAAAGATAATAAACTCAGCTACCCGAATGTTCTCGATACATCTGAAGAGGCACAAAAAGTATGCTTCCAGGACTATCAAAAGATTGTGGGAATGAGCAATGTTACCTCGCTTCATTGGTTTTCTTTGTTACATTTATCCCTTAAAAAACAATCGCCTTCACTCATGAAAGAGCAAGGCGATTGCTATAGTACTGAGTCAGTAGAGAGTACGTGCTACTTCTTTTTCTTGCACACTTTCTTTTTCTGGAGTCCCGACGGGATTTTCTTTTCGGATACAGACTTCCACTTCCCGTCAATGTGGACACTCACTTCCCACGAACTGTTTCTTGAGCGGTAGTACCTATCCTTGTAGTAGTAATGATCGGAGTAGCCGACGACCACGTACACGCCGAGTTTCGATTTGTACACCAGCTCCACGCCATCGGGGTGCTTGTGCCGGTAGCCGTGGGCGGGGGCGTGGGGAGGTGGACCGGTCCGCTTTGCCACCACCGGTGGATTCGACGTTTGGGTGTATCGGACCGAGCTCCGACATCCCAACATTGCAATGCTCACCGAAATCACGAGGGCCAAGAGGAATGCGATCTTTGTCCTGTTCATCATCGACCTCCTATACTAACTATTACTATGACAGATAGTTAGGTTGCTACTGTGTATTTCCTCTCCATATCTACCGCAGTAATTTTTTCCGGCATGTGCCCGTCGTATCAACGAGCAAAGATCAAGCCAAGAGGTCGCACGTGTGGTATGCGGAAAAGATGAGATCTATCTCTTGCAAGGATTTGTCACCCCGATGGTGTCATCGAGTTTTACCGCGCATTCTGGAGAGGATTTGTTGTCGGAGACTGAGATACTTCGTAGTTGAGACCGAGGCCGATGTAGAAGAGCTCTTCCGAACCAGTTAACTTCTGGCTTGTATGGCGAAGGGGAGGAGGTTCCTGCACAATTCGACGCCCACCGAATGGACCGTCATGTCGGCGATTCTTATAGACGATCAACATTGGTCCGGTATTACCGTGAGGGATGAATTCGATAACTTTCTGGAAGCGATCGATACATTTTGTGTTTTTGTCTATTTACTCATAACATGATCGAGCGATTGCAATTCCTACCGTTATTTTTCCCTCCAGCTTTCAAGGAACGTGACGTCCGAAATCGGCCTCCGGACAGGCGGCAGTGGTTTATAAGCTGGGTAGCCGATGGCAATGACCGAAACCAGTACCAACTCCTCGGGTACAAGGAGCAGTGCCTTGATCTCATCCTCGATGACGAGCAGAGCCCCCACCCAGAGGGATCCAAGGTCCAGGGCAGTGGCTATTTGATGCATAATATCTACTTGCTCCCATTCCTCGCTGATATCGATACCTGTTGTATCACAGAAGGCAAAGATGTGTACCGGCGATGAAAAGATGCTCGACCAGTATCTTCTGACCGCTTCTTCCGGATATCCCTGCTTTGTGTAGTAATCCTTCATGCGAGCCATCAATGTCTCATGGATTCTATCCTTCGTTTCTCGACTTCTCACCACAACGAACTTCCACGGCTGGTCGTTGTTGGCTGAAGGTGCCCATGAGGCAGCTTCCAATAAGAGTTTCACCGAAGTCGAATCTACATCTTTGTCTTGAAACGCCCTGACGCTTCTTCTCTCCTTTATCGTTTTCAAAACGAGATTGGTATCGAAGGGTGACGTTCTTCTGGGAGCACCACCTTTCGGGTACAGGAGCTTCTCTGCAACTTTCACAGCGAATGTCTCGAAGTAAGGCCAGTTCCCCGTTACGATATTACCGTCGCTGACGTACACCTCCATGACGTACTCGCCGCCCGACTCTTGTATTCCCTTTATCACATCTGGGTGACCGGTGGCCTTTCGGTTCTTCAGGATACCGGCTGCAGCGAGAGCATGAGGGCCATGACAGATGGCGGAAAGAAC
>SMTZ1_10004035_pt1 | contig 14777 bp, 13 predicted proteins | sample DeeMarSWOR136_30_FD_25667 | JGI IMG/M metagenome (IMG submission 25667)
TAACCAGATTCTCAACCGCAACAAATTTCCAACATATTCCACGCCTGAACGAGCCGTTAAGACTTATATGTATATGTATCAGTACACGCGCAATTTGCAGCAACTCTATGAGACTCCAGAAGAACTGCCTATTGAACTTCATACACCTACACAGCCGCTAATAGATGCTCTGGAAAGAGTGGCAAAGGAAAACCGTGAAATTCTCACTGAACCCGAGGCTAAAAACTTTCTAGAAGCCTACGGCATTCCCACAGTGAAAACAGAAGTGGCGAAAACGGAAGAGGATGCCGTTTCTCTTGCTACACATATGGGTTATCCTGTTGTCTTGAAGGTGTATTCCTCTCAAATCACCCATAAAACAGACGTAGGTGGAGTGATGCTAAATTTGAAAGATGATGTAGAGCTGAGAGACGCCTATCAGAAAATTCTTGAAAACGTAAAGAAACATGCACCCTCAGCGGAGATTCAAGGCGTATCAGTGCAGCCTATGATTACAAAAAATGGTTATGAAGTTATCATCGGTTCGAGAAAAGATGCTCTTTTTGGACCAGTTATCTTGTTTGGGATGGGCGGAGTTCTTGTAGAGTTATTCAAAGATAGAGCCATGGGTTTTCCGCCTCTCAATCAGACTCTGGCAAGAAGGATTATGGAACGTACCAAAATCTATGAGCTTTTAAAAGGTTTCAGGGAAGGAATGCCATCAGCAAACATTAAGCGCCTTGAAGAAATCATGGTAAAATTCTCTGAGATGCTAGTTGATTTTCCGCAGATAAAAGAGGTGGACATCAACCCGTTAATTGTAGACAACGAAGATGCCATAGCACTGGATGCTCGCATAATAATAGACAAAGACCTTGTCTTCAAAGAACTGCCGCCCCACGAACACCTCATCATAAGTCCCTACCCCAAAAAACATGAATGGCACTGGAAACTAAAAGACGGACGACATGTGCTACTACGCCCCATCAAACCCGAAGACGAACCCCTAGAAAACGAGCTGTGGAAGACATTCTCAGAAGAGACTCAGCGTTTCCGTTTTTTCAGTCCCATGAAAACGTGGTCTCACGCTACGCTGGTAAGGTATACAAATATTGATTATGATAGGGAAATTGCCATAGTAGGCATATTGACGGAAAACGGAGAGAAGAAGATGATTGGTGTGGTGCGAATGATAATGGAGCCTCCAGATTTCAAGACTGCAGAGGTCGCTATTGTGGTTGGTGATCCTTGGCAAGGACTTGGTTTGGGTTCAAAGATGATGAACTCCATGATAGAAATTGCCAAAGATAAGAATTTGGACAGCATTTATGGGCTTATACTACGGGATAACAGCCGAGCCATTGAATTGTTTAAAGAGAAGGATTTCAGTGTTGATTATTCTTCGATAAAGAAAGTTGTCAAGGCAACGCTTGAGCTTTAAACTTGTTATGACCACGTGTGTTGAAAATGGCGAGAATGTCGCTAAGCTTTTCTATTGTGTAGTCTGCTCGTTGCGGTGCTCTTTGCATGTCCTCTAAGCTATTGAACTGAGAAGGGATGCATATAGTTTTCATGCCTACTCTTTTAGCACCTTCAATGTCTTCAGAAGGCGTATCTCCCACAAAAATAGCCTCGTCGGCTTCCACCGACAAGGCTTTCAATGCTTCATGAAAAATCTTAGGATTTGGTTTCCGCCAGCCTGCAGCCTCCGAAACGACAACTACGTTGAAGAAATCGTTTATCTTTAGTTTTCTTAGAGCCGCGTAAATAACTGGAGCGTAAGTGTAGTTGGTGACTATTCCGAGTTTGTATCGGTTGTAAAGCTTCATTAGTGTTTGTTTCGCTGAAGAGCGTAGTTTTAGTGCGGCTAAATAGTCTTCGAAGAAGCGATTTACAGCAGTGTTAATCCTTTCATCTTCCGGTGTGACGTTGTAGCCCAAGTAGCCTAAGGCTTCAGAAATCCAAACTGCATTAGTGACCTCAATTAACTGTTGGTAACGAACTTTGCAATGCCTTTGGTAGGCTTTATTGTAAGCTTCGAAGAAGTTTTCACGACTGAGGTTGAAGCCACTTTTGAGTAAGCTTCTGAACAGTTTGTCTTCAGCTTTTTCAAGAGAGTATCCCACCAAATTTGCCAGCGTGCCGATGAAATCGAAAATCACCGCCTTGATATTATCCATTTTACAGTAACCTCACCGATAGATACACGAAATTTTAATTTAAAAGTCCCTTCTTCTATAACTAGCTTTGAGCGGCCGTAGTCTAGCCTGGTTTAGGACGTCGGCCTTCCAAGCCGTTAACCCGGGTCCAAATCCCGGCGGCCGCACCAATCCAGAAGAGAATGCATGCGATTTTTACACCTTAACTTCCCCTTTTTTTTCTGTTTTTGGTTGGATTGAGCTTTTTGGGGTGTTGAGTGATGAATGGGCAGACGATAGTTTGTGAAGGCTGTAAAGCTACTGCTGCCTTTAGCCCGGATCTTCCCATAAACGTTGGTATTAGGACCACATGCTGCCTGACGTGCGGTATGTTGAAGGCAAACAGTTTCTCATCGACGTTCGCAATTTCTTCTGTAACCCGCAAATGCAAGAGCTTCAACGCAAGAAAAAACTTTCACCCCCCCCTCCCCCCTAGGGGGTAGGCGTACGCGTGCTTTTTTGGAGAAGCTTAAACCTCTGTTAGAGACGCAGGTGAAACGTGAAGACGCTATTAAACGACTGGAAGAATTGGCTGTTGAAGCGATACGAAAGCAGGGCGCTAAAATCGTTGAAGCATATCCAGTGACCACAACTAAGGATGGACGGAAACTGAGCCAGAGTTTTGCTTGGACTGGACCGATGAAAATCTTTGAGGAATTAGGTTTCAAAACAGTTCAGTCAACCAGCCCGTTGAAGCCATTAGTTAGACTAGAACTACAGAAATGATGCTTTAAAAAACTTTTACTCCCATTCTATTGTTGCAGGAGGCTTGTGAGTAACATCATACACTACTCTGGTTACTTCAAGGATTTCATTTGTTATTCTTGAAGAAGTTCTTTCGAGAACCTCGTAGGGAATTTTCGCAAAACTGGCAGTCATAGCCTCTCTACTTTCGACAATTCGCACTGCCACCATATACCCATAGGCTCTAGAATCTCCTTTAACCCCCGTGCTTTTAGTATCAGCCAGAACCGCAAAATACTGCCACAATCCACGTTGTAAACCAGCCCTTTCAATCTCCTCAGCAACAATCTTATCCGCTTTTTTCACAATGTCCAATTTGTCCTCTGTAACTCCGCCTACTATTCTCACCGCCAAGCCAGGCCCTGGAAAAGGCTGTCTGTTAACAATTCCATCTGGTAAGTTCAGCTTTTTTGCAACTTTTCGCACCTCGTCTTTGTACAAATCTCTCAGCGGCTCAACAACAGCCTTAAACTCCATTTCAGTAGGCAAGCCAGCGACATTATGATGGGTTTTTATCTTGTCAGAAAATTTCCGAAATCCCGACTCAATCCTGTCTGGGTAAATGGTTCCTTGCAGAAGGTATTCTGCACCCACTTTTCTCGCTTCTTCTTCGAAAACGCGGACAAACTCTTCTCCGATAATTTTACGTTTCCGTTCGGGGTCGGTTACGCCTTGAAGCCTCTTAAGAAACCTTTTTCGAGCGTTGACCGTTATGAAATTCATATCGAATTTTCGGAATGTTTTCTTGACTGATTCCGGTTCGTTTTCCCTCATAAAACCGTGATCCACGAACACGGCTGTCAGATTTTTGCCTACGGCTTTAGCGGCTAAAGCGGTTACAGTGCTGGAGTCGATGCCGCCGCTTAACGCCACTATTGCTCTACCACTACCTATCCGTTTTCTGGTTTCTTCCACAGATTTTTCTATAAAGTCATCCATAATCCAGTTTGGTTGACATTGGCATACTTCGAAGAGAAAGTTTTTCAGCATTTTGTCTCCGTTTTCGGTGTGAACGACTTCGGGATGCCACTGCAGTCCGTAAATGGAGCGCTTTTTGTGGCGGAAGGCGGCAGCTGGACAGTTTTCGGTATGTGCCAAAGTCTCGTATTCGTCAGGGAGCCTATAGACTGTGTCGCTGTGGCTCATCCAAACTTTTTCTCGACTGCTTAAACCTTTCAACACACCGACCGGTTTGTCTACCGTTGCATAGGCAATGCCAAATTCCCTTTTCTCCGCAGGCCTTACTAGCCCTCCAGCGAGGTGGGCTATTAACTGATGCCCATAACACAGACCTAAAACTGGCAAATTCAAATCTAGAATTTTGGGGTTTATTTTGGGGGCGTTTGGTTCAAAAACGCTTTGAGGACCGCCTGACAAGACAAAGCCTTTCACATTGAACTCTTTTTGAAGGTTTTGTATTTCTATTTGAGAGATGTCTGGCGCCGCTATTTCTGAGTAAACCTTGTTTTCCCTTATTCGTCTTGCGATTAAGTGGCAGTATTGACCGCCGAAGTCTAAAACTAGCACCGTGTCTACTTTCATGCCCATTCCAATCTTATGTTTCTGAGTAGTGAGAAAAGAGGTTGGTTACTTTACTGTTGCGGTTTTAGGCAACAAGCATTTTTAAACTTCCCATGTAAATTCTGCCATTTCAGAGTGCATGTGCTCTTGCATTAGGTTTTTAAGTGACAAAAGACGCTATCGAGTTTAATTGGTGGACGTGGTCATGAGTTTTGCCGTAGAAGCGGAGAATCTTGTGAAAGTTTTTGGCAGTATTAGAGCTTTGGACGGTTTGAGTTTTAGAATCAAGCCTAGCGAGATTTATGGACTCATTGGTCCGAATGGCGCTGGGAAAACCACGGCTCTCAGAACTGTCTCCACATTGATTCTGCCAACATCTGGTTCAGTAAAAGTGTATGACCACGATGCGGTTAGTGAGGCTTCGGAAGTTCGCAAACTCATATCTTATCTTCCAGAAGAAGCGGGAGCCTACAAGAATCTTTCTGGAGACGAGTATCTCAGGTTTATGTCAAAGTTTAGTGCTAAAAGCAAAAAGGCTCTTGAGGAAATGGTTGAAAGTGCTGAGAAAATTTCTGGACTCGGTAACCGCCTGCGTGACAAGGTGAAGACATACAGTAAAGGAATGAAACGTCGGCTTTTAGTGGCTAGGGCTCTCATGGCAAAGCCGAAGCTGGCAGTCTTAGACGAGCCCACAAGTGGACTAGACGTTCTCCATTCAGTCCACGTCAGACAAATAATTAAACAACATGTCAAAGAACACGACGTCACCGTCTTACTCTCCAGCCACAACATGTTAGAGGTCGAATATCTATGCGAAAAAGTTGCCCTAATTGATCATGGAAAAATTGTGGCAGAGGGCACTCCGGAAGAGTTAAAGTCAAAGAACAAGGTTGAAAATTTGGAAGAAGCTTTCGCAAAGGTGGTTGGTCTTGCTTAAAGGCTTAGGAAACGTTGTTGTAAAGGAACTCAAAGAATTACTGCGTGATCCAAAAATTCTCATTGGAATGATTGTCGTTCCACTTGTAATGTTTCCAATCATGGGATTTGTCATCAGGGGAGCTATGGAATCAACAGAAGAACGACTTCAAAGATTGCAAGTAGGTGTTGTAGATTTCGACCATGGCATCATTGCTAAAAACTTGACAAACTTCCTTGGCAACTTTTCTACTATAACTCTTGTTAACATTAGTGCTTCTGACGTGGAGGAGGCTGTGGGAATTTTGCAGAAAGAGACGAACGCAACTGATCTTATAGTGATTCCAGCAGGATTAACAGAAAACGTGTCGCAAGGAAATCCTGAAAAGTATCCTGTAACTGTAGAAGTTTACAGCGTGTTTTCTGGCGCTGGAGGAATCGCTGAAACGGCGACTTCTTCGGCTATCATTGGATATTTGGAAGCTTTCAAGAGACAGTTATCTCCTGACCTGTTTCAAACTATTTCAAAATCAATCATTAAAGGTGAACCTACAGATGTTTCACCAAGTGTACTTTTTGGTATAATGTATTCACAAGTTTTCGCTTTACCTATAACCATAAGCATATTGCTCGTTTTTTCTATGCAAATCGCTGCGACTTCTGTGGCTTCAGAGAAGGAAGAAAAGACTCTGGAAACGCTGTTAAGTTTGCCCATAAGCCGCTTTACCATCTTGTTTGGGAAACTTGCAGGCTCAATTATTGTGGCAGCGGTGGGTGCAATTGCTATCATGATAGGGTTTAACTATTATATGGGGTCCTTCATGGTGATGAGCGACATGGGTGTGTCAGTAGACCTTGCTGCTATTGGTATGGCACCGACTCTGCTGGGATATACTGTTCTGGGTGCGTCGGTCTTCATGGCTCTGCTTTCAGCTCTCGCTTTAGCGATAATCATATCGGCTTTTTCTGAGGATGTTAGAGGCGCCCAATCCATTGTCGGTTATCTTTACGTCATTATTATGTTGCCCATGTTTGTCATCATGTTCACCGACTTCAATTCCCTGCCGTTGGCTGCTAGGATAGTCTTGCTTGCTATTCCCTATACTCATCCGATGCTGGCGGCACAAGCCAGTCTTACTGGAGACTATTTAACAGCAGTTTTTGGTATCGGGTATGTTGCTCTCTTTACGGTTGCTCTGCTTTACATAGCTGCAAAGCTGTTTGCTACCGAAAAGATCTTGACTGCAAAGCTAAAATTCAGACGCTTAAGACTGAGAAGAAAAAAAGACTAACATTGTCAACATTAGCACCCTTAAGGTTTAAGAGAACGACTGTCATCTTATTTTTTTTTGGGTTGGTGAGCTGGCGGATGGCTCCGAGCCCATTAAAGGCTTGAGGAAACTCCGTCCACGGTGCAGACTTGCAACACTCGTTAAGGGTGTGGGGCGAGAGCCTTGGCAACTGAACAGAAACGAAACGTCCATCCAGTATGTGACGATGATGCATGTTAAGTTGTTGAAGGATGCTGGTTGTGAAGCGGTGAAACGGCTGTCCTGCAAGGTGTAAGGGCAAATAGGCGCTTATGAAGAGCTGCACGAGGCGCGGGTAGCCCGATTAGCTGAATGCCATCTTTGAACAAAAGGCGGGTTACGCCCAGCACACCAACCAAAAAACCCGTAACCCACCACCTATTTTGAATGTCCTAATCAAAATGAAGAACGACAACAAAGCAGACTCAACAATAAAGAACTATGACAAACTACTAAGCTACTTAGACAGAAACACAGACTTAAGCAATCCAGAAGAAGTCAAACACCACGTAGCAACAAAAGTAGTAGGCAAAGCATACAAACGAAACCTCATAATCGCCTACACTCTTTACTGCAAATACTACAAAATCGAATGGGAGAAACCCAAATACAGACAAGAAGCAAAGCAGAGAAGAATACCAACAAAAGAGAAACTAGCAACACTAATCAGCAACGCAAGTCCGACACTAAGCATTAAGCTGCAAATGTCTAAGGAAACTGGCTTAAGACCAATCGAACTATGCAACCTTAAAACCAAAGACGTAGATTTAGCACAAAGAATAATCTATCCAACAACAGCCAAATATGGCGCAAGTAGAAGCCTAAGAATATCACTAAACCTAACGGAACGATTAGCAGAATACATCAACCGACACCACCGCAAACCCGAAGATAAACTCTTCAATGGAACTTCAAGCAAATACGGAAAACAATTCCGACACCTAAGAAACCGACTAGCAGAAAAACTGAAAGACGCATCACTCAAAACCGTAAGACTCTACGATTTCAGACACTACTTTGCCACAAACCTTTATGACAAGACAAAAGACATCCTGCTAGTCAAACAGCAAATGGGGCATAAGAAACTAGACACCACGCTGATTTACACCCAACTGCTAAACCTAAACGAGGACGAGTGGACTTGCAAAGGAGCTAACACGGTAGAACAAGCAACACAACTAATAGAAAACGGATTTCAATACGTAACCGAAATAGACGGAATCAAACTATTCAGAAAACGCAAATAAACACAAGGAACCCCCTCCTTTTTTATCTTTTTTTTCCATAAGTCATATAGATGAAACATACAGAATATATTAACGATGCAGAATGTCAAGAATGAAAGACGTTGATTGCAAGATTCTTTTTGAGTTAATTAAGAACTCAAAGATAAGTGATAGAAAATTAGCTAATAAGATTGGAGTTTCTCAGCCTACTATTACAAGAAGAAGAGCAAGACTTGAAGAGACAATGATTGACACTTACACTGCCATCCCATTTTGGGCGGAGGTAGGATATGAAATATTTGCGATTACGCTTGTCAAGGTTAAACTAGAAGTTACGACCAGAGAAAAGCAAGAGATTGCTCGAAAGAGAGGACTGGAATTTCTAATGAGCCAACCCAACGTTATTATGGGCGGTGGTTGCAGAGGAATGGGAATGAATGTCTTTCATCTCTCAATCCACAAAAGTTACTCAGACTATGATGAATGGATGCTCCACTTAAGAAGCGAAATGGGAGACCTAATAGAAGATGCTCAATCAATTCTAGTGAATTTACGCGGAGAAGAGCTCCTAAAGCCTCTGAGTCTCAAATACTTAGCAGGAACTAAATAACCCCCTCTTTTTTTGGCACAAAGAATCATCTTGACTCGTGAGCTCTTCGGCTCACTCGTGCGTTCCAGACGATGCGCCAAATGCCCGCTATTCCAATGCTAGGACAAAAATTATCATATTTAAGCGTTGGATATCTTAATGACACCTAATTCCAAAGAAAAGCGTTGAAACTATCACTCTTGAACCAATCACATCAATCATCAGTTTTAATGCAATCAGTTTTAGGACATACATTGCCGTTTCAGGTGCCATTGGCCACTACAAATATCCAATAGAAGAGGAATACAGAGCAAATAGAAGAGCATTCTTCAATTCAGGAGTCGGTCGTCGGAACAAACAGAAACTAACAGAGGTCATTAGTGAAATATACGCCTTCTTGAACACAAAGATTTCAGAACATGCAGACCCAGCTGACTACTATTTTAGAATATCGCTGAAATTGGAAGTAAACAAGGAAACCGCAGAGATAGTTGGCACCCCGAGCTTTGACATTGATGTTTTCAGGCATATCGGTAAGATTGGAGGAAAGCATGCTAGAATAGGGCACATCACCAACGTAATTCTAGTCGACAAAGACAAAATCTCTCTCTCACCAATTTTCAAAAGAGGAATAAACGAGGTAAAACAGCAGACGCGATTAATCGACTTAACAATCTATGCGTCCCACTCAAAAGCGCCGAACGATATCAAGAAAAAGACCTCGAAAAACGCTTATTTCCTAATATTCGGAGAGGAATCGCTCAAGATAGAACCAGATATAGATCCCAAGACACATGACGTGATGTACAGAATAGCAGAAGATAGTTGCACAACAGAGTTTAGATCCGAAGAGGATGTTGCCCACTATGTTCTCAAAAAGCTGAAAATCAGTCCGAAAATCATAGGTTCAGAAACAGGTTTGACGTTCGTTGACAAAGAGATCAGTAATATATCAAGAGATCTAGAAGAAACAGAAGTCGAACCACGAACCGATCTAATTGCTCAGTTAGGTATTGAACAGACCTTGAGTGAATTGTCCAGCAAACTTGACGGTTTCAAGGCAAGAGCCAATTCAGAAAAAGCAAAACGCAAAGAAAGATACAAAGCAGACATCGAAGAAATGAAGAATGATTTCGATTCTCTGAAAACAGACCTTGAAGTTCAGAGGACAGAATTGGAGAAACTTGAAGAAGAACACACAAAAAATGAGATCAAGGAAGATGATTATCGCACGTATCGTGTTAGAAGACTCAAGGCAATTTCAATCATCAAGACGAAGCTTATAAAGCTACAGAAAACTCTGAAAGAAAAGTGTGCCAATGATATAAACAGCCTAATTGGAAAAAAAACTAAAGGAGCAAAATAGGAATGCCTTCATTACAAGAACCCTCCCTTAAGGATCTTGACCAAACCGCAGAACAGTTAGAAAGTCTTATGAAAAAGAGACTCGACCTCAAAGAACAGCTCGTACCTCTTAAGCGGCATCTCGTAGAAATGAGGGTAGCCCTTTCTGAACTTGAGGAATTACGAGAGGAACATACTCGAGGCAACATTACAGAAGATGCTTATTTTGTCAGGAGAAAGAAACTAAAGACAGACTACATGCTGGAAAGAGAAAGCATGCGCGAAAATACAGTCAGTTGTCTGCTCAATCAGGTAACGGAACCCAACGAAAAATCTCGACTACAAAGGCTAAAAGATGCGGTAAGTTCAAACAAAGAATTCGTTTTGCTCATTTTGGACATCGCTTCGACAATACTCAAGAAAGCGACAGGGAGTTCATGAGGAAAGCCTGCCAGTGCCTTGACCTCGACTTTGGATCATCCCTTCTAAGCATACTATTCATAGCTTCCGCTGGAAGCTTCGCACCAATTAAGCGCACCATCACCGTCAACCAAGTCGTCAACGAAACAACCAACATATTCAGACGAACTTCTGTCCTTGACAATACGCCGAACTCCTAGATAGTGCAACTTGACTAATTCCTCACCGCAAATAGGACAGACAGACTTCCTCTTCTCAACCTGAACCTTAAGCTTACGATAGCTGCAAACACCAAACCAGGTAACAACATGAAAACGCTTAACACCCAACTTAGTAGTAGCATGATTCAACTGATACCAAGCAGTGCCAAAGACCGTCTTACGTTCATCTAAGACCTTAACATAATACCCATCGTTTAGAAATGCTTGATAACTTCTGTCGTCAAACCCACCACAACCCTTAAGACAATTCCATTTACGCTCACACAAGCGACAACGACTATAGCCACCACGAATAAAACCCAAAACATGAAAACTCAGTCAAACACATTACAAGTAGAGAAATACACAACAACGAACTACAAGCAAAACCAAAACAAGAAAACATTTATGTGTAGATTGTCGATTGAGTCATATGAACTCTAAGAAAGACTTGAACTTCTGGTTTGCATTAGTGACAATTTTTGTAGCAATCCTTCTATCAGTTGCGGTCTATTTTCATTGGCTTAGCGTAAGCTTTTTTGTAGGTCCGCTCCGTTTTGGTCATTGGCTTGGCGTTTTAGGCACTCTTTTCATTGCGTTTTTCACACCTGCATACTACGTTCTTAAGCGACGTTACCCAAGAAGGCTTGGAACAATGCTCAATGTTCACATTTTCGGAACCCTTTTTTCCTTCATTCTTATATCCATTCATTTTGCTCAGCAGATAAGCAGACCGCCGCAGTTCTATCCAGACCTAGGAACTGGAGTGATATCATACGTTGCCACGCTTATACTTGTTTCAACAGGATTTCTCCACAGATTTAGGCTGTTAGAAGGAGGAAGACTATATCCGCCCCATCGTAACAGATTCCTACATCTCAGTATAACTTTTACATTCTACCTCGTCATAGTCTTTCACGCATTACGCAATTCGGGCTTTTTATAGAATACACACCTACTCATATTAAGATAATTTAAAACGCCTCAAGAAGAAACTTCAATCTAAAATTTCCTTGTCTTGAAGATTAATGTGTATGGGATTCTTCTCCATATATCATATTCCTTTTCTGACCCTTCCCAGTAATATGGGATTTTTTGTTTTTCTTCTTTTGTCATTTTGCTGAGGGGATATGGTTCAGGTTCAAGGATCTTCATAACTGTGAAGCCAGCAGATACAACCGAGTTGAAATAATCTTGGAATGTCCTATGGTACCCATAGAACTTGGCAGAAATCTCATCAAATTTCCAACTCCAAGTTCGTCTTCTTCTATCAAAATAACTACCTAAACCCCACAATTTTCTCTTACCACAACGTACAGCCCTTCCCCTATTTACAATAGGATGAACTACACAGAACACAAACAACCCCATTCTTTTCAACACCCTAAAAGCCTCACGAAAAGTTTGCCCATAATTTTCTGAGTAACCTATGGCACAAGAAGAAAGAACAACATCAAAGGTTTCATCAGAAAACATGTTCATGTCTTCCATGCTTCCAACATTAAAAAAAACCTTAACCTTTTGTTCTCGTGCTAAACTCCTAGCATGCTTAATCTGTTCTTCTGAAATATCCAAACCCACTGAATTAGCACCCCATTTGGCTAACACTATTGCATTCTGTCCCCCTCCACACCCCATCTCCAAAATGTCTTTTTCCTTGACATCTCCAAGTAACTTCAGCGCCTTTTCACCAGGAGAAATAGGACCATAATGCACATCGTCAAGAGATATCCTGACATTCGCTTGATAAGCCTTAGAAATAGTGTTCCAACCTTCCTTAGCTGACATATTCACTCTTCCAAGCACTGAGCTTCTTTCTCTATTTTATGGCTTGCGGAAGAAACACTGTTGCCAAGCAGAAGATGGTAATACCTTTCATTTTCTTGTAAGTATTTTTGGCTCCTTCCATTCTTCTCTCAACATGCTAAAAACGAAGGAGTCTCCCCATCTCCGTGAGCTGCGCGCATGTCCTTATGAAATGAACAACATGGATTGACCAAAAATCTCTAGTTCAATACGAGTTCCTTCAGAGTTGAGTGTATATGAACTTCTATGTAGAACGTTGAATTAAATGCAATTACGATTAGGATTAGTATTCTTGATTCATACGTGTTAAATGCCCTAATTCAGAATTTGATTTGGATGCTGAAACTGAGGATTATCAGATGAGCTTGTTGCCGGAGTTCTTTGCTTTCCTGGGTGTTGACGTGTTCGTAGCCATGAGTCTTTTGACTTGTCTTCTTGATGATTATTTTCCGAAAACATTGCCATACGTCTTTCAGGCTGCTGCAATAGGTGGTTACGTTCATATTTTGATCAGCAGAGAGTTTCTCACTCTCTTTGGAGATTATATGCGGTTTTGGTATTGCTTCCTTTATTTAGCTGTTGCGTTAGCTAATGTTATTGCATTAAATGTATATCTTGCAGCCATCAAGAAGAATTGGACTCTTGCAAAGGTTTTCTCCGGGACAGTTGTTTTCCCTGTGCTATTAATCTCAGTTTTCTTCATTTCCAATTACGCAAGTCAAATCGCTGAGTTCTATTTTCTTCAAATGGCCATGCTCTTCAGTGCGTTGGTTCTCGGGCTTTCAATTGCAGTGCTCCTAAGTCCTAAAGTTATTGGAAAATATTGGAAGAGGAGGTGAAAAGATGAAGCGAGTGTTTAGCAAATCTGCCAAGATGCTGATTCTGACTCTAATGTCAATCCTCGTTATTTCCGCAACCGCAGCTGTCTACTATTCGCTAGATATGACATCGACCATTACAACTGCAGCAAACGATGTGTACTTTATACTGGGTCCGGATAATGCCACTGCAGGAGTAAGCATTTTCAACGATAACAAGAGTGCAACACTGACTCAACTCAAAGCATATCCGAACATTACTATGACCTACGATGATCCGATCAGAGTAAGGAACAACCACACAAGTACAAACTATAGCGTTAGGCTTAGACCCGTTTCGCGGTCTGGCGGTCCTGCATATTTCGTGTATATTAACTTTACGTTGCAGACTTCAACTACGATATCACTGAACTATACATCAAATGGATCAACTTGGACTAACCCTTCAAGTACTAGTTTCGTAGAGTTGACCGCAAACACAGAATATGCAATTGTTGTTCAAACCATGGCAAACGCGACTGCACCTTCCAGTCAAACAGCTTCAATAGAGATAGCTATTGACATCGAACAATAATCTCCCCTTCTTTTTTCCCATTACTTGAGAGGAGATTAATGGTGAATATGTTGAGGATAACCCTTGAACCAAGAAGGATTCGGCTCTCGGTCTGGTCAGTGGTAACCATATTCCTTGTGCTGAGTCTCCTGTTGCAGACTGTAATGGGAAGCGCATATTACTCTTTGATGATGCAAGCTTATTCAACGGTTGGTTCACCGCCTGTTATTCTTGAAGAAGGCACGGTGGGCACAAGTACAATATACACAAACAAAACAAGCGCAAAAGTTAGCGTTGAGGCTCCGCTTCTTGATTACGTAGACAGCAATAATTCTGACGTGGATTCCAGTGCAGATAAAGGCCAGCATTCAAACTTTGCAGCTCAACAAGCTGGTCCAGATTCAATAAGTGACACGCTTGCAGAAGAAAATACAGGAGAAATCACTAAGGTGGGAACCGATACCAGCGGAACTGGAAACATCTTAACACTATCCTTTTCACACACCCTTGTTTCTGGAACAAATAGGATAGTCATTATCTCTATTGGAATTGAAAACGGTGACACCATTGATGTCTCCAACGTGACCTACGGTGGAACAACAATGACCTTGGCCGTTGAGAGAATCACTGGCACTTCCGGGTTCCGGTATCTGAGCGAAATCTGGTACATTCTCGAGAACGACCTTCCTAGCGACGGGTCTCAAACCATTGAAGTTAACTGCTCTGGCACTGCTAATGCGTTGGAAGTTAATAGTTTCTGCTCCGAATACACTGGAGTAGCACAAGGAGCCCCTGAAGCGACTAATGGAGCAGCTCAACTTAGTGGAAATACAATATCGAATACAATTAGCCCGTCGGATGATGCATGGGTGATCTCGATTGCAGGATCTGGTAATGCTGGTTCTTTCACGCACGGGCAAGAGCAGGTTGAAGTTCTCGATTTTCAAGACGCTTCTTCAACGTTTGCTGTTGCAGAATTGAGGGGAGCAAGTGGTGAAACTTCTCTTTCTTCAACTTATTCCAGCACTGTCAACCGACTTTGTAGAGTTGCGGCTTCATGGATTAAGCAACCGCGCTATGAACTCGACCTCGAAATGCAATGGACCAATATAGATTACACACGGACAAACGAGGAACTTTGCATCAGAACAGGA
>SMTZ1_10037278_pt1 | contig 14777 bp, 16 predicted proteins | sample DeeMarSWOR136_30_FD_25667 | JGI IMG/M metagenome (IMG submission 25667)
GTATAACCGATCCATAGTATGATGAACAGTATCATGTACACGGCGGCAATCACGGGCAGCTTAAACGCCCACTCACTGTATGGCCCAAGCCAGGCGAACAATGTCCCAAAGAGCCCGGGAAACGCCCACACGAAGTAAACTAACATTACGACGATCGTGGCAACCATGATTGTGTAGCCGAGGCTTTTATCGTCCATATCTATCCTCAGTCATACATAGCAGGTTGTACCGTTATTATTCTTTTCCCCTCTAAATGATAAGAATAAGTTATGCACGTTATTCCTATATAGATCCTAGTTTATCGGCGTTCTTTATTTTTCGATGTGAAACTCAGACAGGGAGGTCTCATCCGTGTTGCATCTAGCCTTCGGTTTCTTTATAGCACACGTAACTAGGTTTTATGCGTATTTTATTCCTTTGAGCTTGAGCAACGGATAAATGATATTCCAAAAATAATATTATTATGCTATTTAGTCATTTTATTTCCTCACATAATAAATCCCTTTTTACATAACACCTTAATAATTATAAAAATCGTTATAAATTTGAAGACAATATCTTCTTCAACAAAGTTGATCAAATTCGGTGAATAATTTGAAAAATGTATTTGTAAACAGTTTAGGCCGAATAGCCTTGGAGGATCAGCCCCTGGAGATATGTGAGAGGAAGGGACTGGGGCACCCAGACACCATGTGTGACTCGGTCATGAACCAGATCTCGATAGAGCTTTCCAAGGAGTACATGAAGAAGTTCGACTTGGTCCTACACCACAACGTGGACAAGAGCCTCCTGGCTGCGGGGGTATCTATCCCGTCTTTCGGAGGAGGCGAGGTAGTTGAGCCCATGCTCTTTGTCTTTGGGGATAGAGCCACATTCAAGGTCGGAGATGAGGAGATACCGGTTGAAGAGATCGCCAAAAGAAGCGCCAAGGACTGGCTGAGAGAGAAACTACGCTTCGTGGACCCCGAGAAGCACGTGAGATACCAGAGCCAGATCAAACCAGGGTCTATCGCGCTGGCAGACATCTTCGAGAGAAAGGGGGAGTTCCTCGGCGCCAACGATACCTCGGCGGCCGTAGGATACGCCCCGTTTACAAGGACCGAGAAGATCATCATGGAGCTGGAGAACCACCTGAACTCGAAGGAGTTCAAGAGAAGCTACCCCGAGTCCGGGGAGGACATCAAGCTCATGGGGCTCCGAAAGAAAAACGACTTGAACATAACCGTCGCCATGGCCTTCGTAGACCGGTTCATCGAAGGCGAGGACGACTACTTCAAGAGACGGACCGAGATATATGACACTGTCACCGATTTCATCCACGATAGACACGTCTTCGACGAAGTGACCATCGACCTCAACGCTCTGGACGTCAGGGGGCGCGGCATCGACGGCCTCTACCTAACCGTCACGGGGACAAGCGCGGAGGCGGGGGATAGCGGCCAAGTTGGGCGTGGGAACAACGTCGTCGGCGTTATTCCACTGAACAGGCCCATGAGCAGTGAGGCCGCCGCCGGCAAGAACCCTGTGAGCCACGTGGGCAAGATATACAATGCGCTGTGCTACAGGATAGCCGATAGGATCATAGCCGATGTGCCCGACGTACGGGAGACATATGTATGGCTTCTTAGCAGGATCGGGCGACCCATAAACGATCCCACCGTGGTCTCGGCTCAAATAATCCCAGAGCAAAACGTGGAGCTCAAGACGTTGACGCCCCAGATAGAGGAGATCATAGGATACGAGTTCGACCATCTCGCAGAGTTCTGCGACGACCTAGCTAAAGGCATCATAACCCTGTGCTAGGCGTTTCCGGTAATCGCAATAATCCCTGAGCGGGCATACGCCGCACAGGGGTTTTGTCTTCCTGCAATGTTCTTTTCCTAAACAAACAACTGAGCGATCGTAGAACAAGTACTTGTCCCGCGGTATGAGCATGTGCAATATACTCTGGATCTCCTCTTGGCTGGCGTTCATTGGCGTCAGCCCAAGCCTTCTGGAGACCCTAGAGACATGAACGTCAACCGGTATTGCTACCTCTCCGAAACCGTGTGTCAGCACAATGTCTGCTGTCTTTGGGCCTACCCCTGGGAGAGTTACGAGCGTTTCCCTGTCCCTTGGCACCTCCCCGTCATGACGCTCCATCAACGCTCTGCAGGTACCCCTGATATGCTCAGCTTTCTGACGGTAGAAGCCAGAGCAGCGTATGAGATCATGGAGTTCCTCACGGCTCAGCCCTAAGATGTCGCTAGGTGTCGAGGCTCGTGAGAAGAGCGTCTCCGCAGCCCTCTCAGAGTTGCTATCTCTTGTGCGCTGGGAAAGGATGCATCCCACGAGTGTGCGAAACGGGTCTTGTCTCAACGGCGCATCCAGAAGCTTCGGGTAAGCCTTGGTAAGTATGTCTATTAGGGCGCTAACCTTGTGGTCCAATGCTGAACAGCTCCTTGTGTCTTCTTCTCAGGAACTCGGAGAGACTCTCGCCTTTGCTTTTTGCTATTCTACTCAAGGCCTTATGGACCCCCGTGGAGTACTGGGCCGCCTTCTTCGGTCTGTTGCTAACCTCCGCCGGGAATCCGAGGTTTTCAGCCAGCCTCCTGAGGATGATCTTCCTCGGTTCCTCGATGTGAGGCGGGAGCTTGTACTTGGTCGGCACTCCCAACCCGAACCTGATTATTCTGGCGTCCGCGAAGGGCAGTACGAGCCTGGCGCCTAGGTTCTTGGATGGTGTCCCTCACCATTTCTCCTTCCGTAAGCCAATGCTTCATGTATTTGTGGTAGCCGCCGAAGAGCTCGTCGCTGCCGTTACCCGAGAAGATGGTAGTGTGTCCATCCTCTACAGCTTGTTGTGCGGCGAAGTACAGGGGAGCAGCTACGCTTATCTTCATGGGGTTCGAGTCCTCTACGCTCAGTATTATCTCGTCGAGTCTATTCTCGAGTTCGTCCTTAGTGAAGGGATGTATGTTTACATCCAGGCTTAGGGCTTCGGCTGCTCTTCTCGCCTCCCTGTACTCCCGTTGGTCTCCGACGCCCACGCAGACGAGGTCTAGATCGCCGCCAGCCTCTTTCAGGTAGTGGGCGGTCAGGGTGCTATCGATACCACCGGAGAAGGCGACGGCCCCTCCTCGTGTCTTCCTCACTATGTTCTCTGATACTTCAGTGAGAAGTTCATGGAGTGTCTCAATACACTGGTTTTCAGGCTGCTCTTGCTGCTGCGGCTGCGTAATCCTCTTCACTTCTATAGTCTTGTAGCCTTCTTTCGAAAGCTCCATCAGGGTCCCTGGTATAATGGGAGAAGGCTTTATACCTATATCCATCAACGCCTTCATGTTTGAGGCGGCGGCCAGGAGCTCGTCGTTGACTCCATGATATATTGGGACTGCCCCCACGGCGTCTCTCACCAAGAAAACGCTCTCACCGTCTATCGCGACAGCTGAGAATGAGCCGTCCACCTCTGATACCAGCTTCCGCATCCCCTTAGTGACCTCGTTTTTTAACAATTCAGCCACATGGATGGCGTCCGGCCCAACTGTGCTGAATATAATGCCATCGAAAACCAAGACTCCGGATTGCTGTAGGAGTGGCTGCCGTGGAAAAGCTGTAATGCTTGATGACCTGTATGCTATCAGCGATGAACCCATGCATGGCATAGCCATGAGAGACCTGTCGAAGAACGCACCCGTCTCTGGGGAGGCAATGCCATACAGAGGAGGCTCGGGGCCTCCGGTGGCTCCTAGCATTTTTTTAAGGTGGTTGGTTACGTCTTGCCCCTTTCTGCCAATTACCGCCGCAATATATCCCATTGCAGGGTCATTCATGATCGATGAATATCTTTGTTGTTATTTCTGGTAGTCCTCCGCTTGCTCGAGTATCTCGTCTACCTGTCCCTCCATGAGCATAGCTCCGTGTAGTAAGCTGCCCTTGCGTTTGTCTTCTGCAAGAAACGTTTCTTTTATGGGGTAAGGGTTCTTGAAGCGTATCAGGGGTTTGAATGTGAGGGCGCACCTCCAGTTGTTCTCCCTGCAGTAGTTCTCTTCCTCTGGGCTCATCTCCCACAGCATCTCAACTTTGTCTGTGATGCCGTATCCTAGGAAGCTGTCGCCGGCCTCGGTCTTCCTTGCTAGGAGGATGGGTGTCCAGTTTCTCATGATCCCTGGATAGTATTTCTTTATCTCAAAAATCTGTTCGACCCAGTCGTCTGTGCTAACTCTAAGTATGTAGCCGGGGTTGTCTTCGGAAACCATAACATTAAACTAATTGTAATTGTTATATAAAACTAATGTGGTGTATGATGCTTAAAATCTAAAGTGTTCTACTATCTATTTGTGGATGTTAAAAAAAATTTTTCTTTATATATTTTTCTTCTCTTAGCCCTGGTCTTCGTCATCTTCTTAAGTAGGCTCTTCTTCTGCTGGGGATTCTGCTAGGGGTCTGCTGGGGGTTCTACTGAGTTTTTCTTAACTTTATCTTCTTTATCCTTCTTTTCTTTATTGTCTGGCTTCTTCGAGTTCTCAGCCTCGTCCTTGAACTCTTGCTTTAGTTTATCGAGTTCTTTGTTTAACTTTTCTATTGTGTCGTCTTCCTCAGAAGTGTCATCTCCCATTTCAGCCTTTTTATGCTTCTGCTCTAATGTCTTCTGAATTTGGTACCGAAGTCTCTCGATCGTCTTCAGCACCTTTGCTGCTTCTTTGTCCCCCATTTCGTCAACATCGTCTTCTATCTCGAACTCTGTTACAATTAGTTCGTCGATTGCGTCATCGTAATCACCTTTTCTGATTTTTTCCATGATGTTTTCAAGTTTCTTTTCTTCGTTCTCTATAGCCTTCTCTACAATCTTTGAGTCATCTTCAGACAGGCAGTCTTTCAACTCGTTGATGTATTCACTAATTGTGGCGATCTTCTCTTGATACTTTTCCTGGATCTTAACCAAGCGTTTTTCCTTAGCGACTTTAATTTCTCCCTCAAGATTCCCTGGAGGCTCAGTTTCCTCGGGAGAAGGTTTGTCATTTTCATCTATTTCCTCGAAGCTTTCCTTAGCCGCCTCTGGGCTGTAGCTAAGGTATTTCTGCCAAGTGATCCTGAACAGTTTCAAAGCGTACAAGTACCGTTCCGTAACCTCCTTAGTGTCCTCCATCTTCTCGGCCTCATCCATAGCATACAGTGCTTCCTGTAGTTTGTCCATGATGTCTGGCGGGAGCTCTAGTTCAAGAAGGTAAAGGATTTCATCCCGTCTCGCCTCAGCTGCCGCTTTAATCACTTCATAGACCTTGTTACCAACATTATTGTTCTTGCCGTCTTCATCGTTTTTGTCAACCCCTGTTTCGGCATACGCAACTTGGGCAAACGGTGCAGCTACTAGGAGCATTAATAGAACCATGGCTAATAGCTTAGTTCTCATTATCGCTGCACCTGTACATTTTGATACTTTTCTGGTATTAGAAGAACACTGTGGAACGATCTGGAACGATCTATCCAATATAATGCACCTATTATGACAATAATATAATATTACTAGTATTTATGCTTTGTTTTCGACGTAAATAATGATGATATATAGGCATAAATTTATAAAAAATCGTATATTGGATATATATTTCAAATCTGTATCTATAATATATACTGGGATGTTTTCAGTGTTTCATGAGTAAGATTATCTTATTTTTAAATAGACTCCGATGGCTGAGATTACTACTAAAACTATGATGCCAATATACGGTATCGAGAACTCGTTGGGCTCTTTTGCTGAGACTGCTAGCTCGTATGCATGTTGAGCGGCTGTCACTGCTTGCCGATACCTACCATCACTAAAATACTCCAGGCTTGTATTTAGATCTAGTTTTGATTCGCTAAGACCCTCTGTCCTACCCTCCATTTCGGCGTCCAATATGGCTTTCTGTGCCTTTTCCATCTCCATTGACGCTATATCGGCGATCTCTATGATGCTTATAGCAATTCCAAGCACATCGTCCGCGTTATTCTTCGCCTCGAGATATTGCCCTTGGTAAAACAAGTCTTGAGCTTGGCTCAGTAGCTCCCTGGCCCCAGATAAATTATAGCCGTCAACCTCCTTCGCAGAAATATACGTTTCGGCTTGCATGATGGAGTTCTCTGCCTCCTCGTCCAGTCTGGGTAAACCTAAGATATAGTATACGAATATATCTCCAGGTTCGAACTGGAAGTACTGTTTTTCACCGACTGCGCCTAGATGTATAGGGATACTACTCATATCGAAGAAGGCGGCTCCCTTTGGAAGTATTATTGTCGTCTCTACCGGAGAAGTGACGTTTACCGACCATATTGTGCCTTTGCGGAACGTTAGATTATATGTAAGGTATGTGAATTGGAGCTCTGATGCGCCGATGCTGTCCACGGTCACTTTGTCTCCGTCTGTCGATGACCCGAGTGGGTTGCCCTCCTCATCGTAGATCACCAGGTTGATGAAAGGCGGCCCGAATAGCTCAACATCGATTCGCAGCCTGTCAAGATCGGACTCAGTGTAATACTCAACCTTAGTTGTTCCATCGGAGAACGTCGTTAAAGTAAGCGATACTGGTGAATATTCGGCATTCAAAGTTATTACAGGCAGCATCAGTAACATCAATGTAAATATTACCAATGCTGATTTTGCTCGCCGCATATGTCTTCGTCTTCTGAGCCTAAAATGGATTTATAAATTTAATATGTTCTCCACTCAATCTTCTGCCACATGAAACTAAAGCATTGAACGGTCACTAGTTTACCTTCGTCCATCAATTACAAATATGGGTGTTTAAATTGTGCTGTATTATTAGAGTGTGATTTTCAATAAAAATAATATCGATAATCTGCGATTTTTTAATTGAAGCAAAAAATCGGCTGTAAAGTGTTCCAAAATGTTCCAACATGTTCTTATTATATCTAGTTAATGTCGTTCTTATTACAATGCCAGATATGAAACAAGAATCTGATGTATTGGTAGATATGCAGTACATGATAATCGTAATATATTGATTGTAGACGATGATGACGATATCATTGACTGCTTTAAATTCATCTTCGAATGTGAAGGATTTAAGATAGATTATGCGTACAGCCCCGATGAGGCCTTAAAAAAGGCTCGGGAAAATAAATACGTGATAGCTATACTGGATTACATCCTCCCAAATATGAGAGGCGACGAACTGGCTGAGAAACTGAATAGTATTGATGACTCCATTAACCTCATTTTCATCAGCGGATACAATGACGCGGAGGAGACCATCATCAGGAAAGGTATAAACGCCCATAGGTTCTTCATGAAGCCCATAAACCCTGAATCATTGATAGACGCCATAAAATCAATCGTAGTAGAACCCCCATACACATATACGCCGGTTCCTCAAGCATTAGCCATAGTCTAAAAAATAGGTGAGATTTACAGGCCTTTATTTTAATCGATGCTGCTATTTCTTTTCCATATTCATTTTATACTGATAAAAACAGGAAAACCAGATTCGATTGAGCAAAGCGTCAATACTGATCGTGGATGACGATGAAGACATCCTCTACTTTTTCAGAGTCTTGTTAGAGGAGAATGGATACACGGTCAGCACCGCCACAACCGGAGGGGAGGCGCTTAAACAAGCAGAGACAAACAAATACGATCTTGTTCTACTTGACTACAAGTTAACGGATATAAGTGGCGGAGTCATCGCAGACAAGTTTAGGAAAATTAACGAGTCTATCCAGATAATCTACATAACCGGCTACAGCTTGAAGAACGGTGAGATCCCGGGAAGTGAGGCAGTCAGGGAAGTCCTCGTCAAGCCCATCCCAGAACATATACTGCTTAGGGCTATCAGCGAAGCGGTGGTTGGTCAAGGTTTTCAAACGGAGTATGAAGGGTGAGTAGAAGTGAAGCTGAGGAAGAAACTTGTGCTAATCTTCAGTGCGAGCTACATCCTCATCTTCATGTGCTTCATCATAGCCTCCAACACCTTCCTCATGAAGGGCTTCATCGACATCGAGGACTCTAATATTAAAAAAGAGACCGAGCTGGGACTAAAGTCTCTTGACCTCAGGATAGAAGAACTCGATCAAACCACCCATAGCTTCGCGGCTCGTGACGACACGTATTATTACATAGAGAGCGGCTTGAAGCACTTCATCAACGAGTTACTGCTCAGTTCAACGTTCATCGACTACGAAATAAACTTCATGGCCTTCCTGAACAAGGAGGGAGATATAATCTGCAGCAAGGCTTTCGACCTCGTGGAGCTGAAGAACATTCCCTTTCCCGGGTCAATAAGAGAAGCTATCGAGCAGCATGGCGTCCTAAAGGATCACAATGAAACCGACAACTGGGTCTCGGGGATATTGATGACTCTAGATGGCCCGATTCTCTTGTCATCAAGGCCTATAATTACCACCGAAGAGAGTGGGCCAATAGTCGGGACGCTGATATGTGCAAGGTATCTTGACTTCCTGGAGATCGAGAAACTCAAGGGATCTACTTTCCTCTCACTGGAGGTGATAGATGTCAACGATGTCAATTCACTTGACCTCTATGAATCAATATCTTTGGTTTTAAACGGGAGCCATATATCAATAGAGAGGCAGGGCTACGATACCATAATTGGATACTCCGTCCTATACGACATCTTTGAAGTGCCTGTCCTAGTCCTCAAGGTCGACTCGCCTAGAGATGTCTACTCTCACGGACTACTCGTCTTGGCATATTTTGTAGGCTCAGGCGTCTTGGCGGGGTTTGTGATCGCGTTGCTGTCTATATTCGTCATGAATCGGTTCATACTTGTACGGATAGTGAAGCTAAGCGAGGAGGTAAGCGAGATAAATCCGCACATGATAGCGACGACAAAAGTAGCAATGATGCTTGATGCTCTTAATCTGTACCAGCATCGCCTCAAGGAGAGGGAGAGGATGGCAACCATCGGAGAGACCTCAGCCATGGTGGGCCATGACCTGCGAAACCCACTGCAGGTAGTCTATCTCCTGGGCTCGAGGCTGGGTAAGAAGATCGGTGTCCTCAGGGACAGCGGTGTAGACGACTCCAATCTAAAGGATCTAGAGTATATCGAGGAGAAGCTCATGGAGCAGACCAACTACATGAACAAGATAGTCTCCGATCTCCAGGACTTCTCGAAGAACATCAACGTAGTCTATGAGGACGTGGATCTTGAGCAGACATTGGTCGACGTCGTAGGGACTCTGAAGGTACCAGAGAACGTCGATGTCTCAGTCAGGGTTGACGAGAGGCTGCGAAGCGTCCGGGCTGACGTCAACTTATTAAAAAGGGTTTTCACCAACCTGTTGACCAACGGAATCCAGGCGATGCCTAAGGGAGGATCCCTGACTGTCACGGGGACAGCATCGGACGACGAGGCGACCATAATGGTCTCTGATACAGGGAGCGGGATCTCTGGGGAGAACATGAGTAAGCTGTTCCAGCCACTGTTCACAACCAAGGCGAAAGGCACAGGTCTCGGGCTCGCCGTCAGTAAACGCATCGTGGAGGCTCATGAAGAAAAGAGTTCAGATGAGATCAAAGTCTCCGATGCAGAGGAGGCATCCGAAATCCAAGTACAGCAAGCTAAGTACAATTAGCCCAGCTTCTCTTCTTCATTCTCCTCGTATTCCTCCTCGATGAAGGCTGTCAACGCACTCTGCGTCGTGCCAGTCGTCTTGAGCCTCTCCCACTCCTGCTGGTCCACGGTGCCCCCGATCTGCTCCTTGATGGTCACTGCCAGCCTAGGGCCTATCAAAGGCAGAGCCGTCAGCTGTCTCAGCTCGGCCCTCTTCAGTCTCGCTATGCTGGTGAATCCCGAGTTGTAGAGCACTTGGGCCCTGACACGGCCTATCCCCTTGAGTCTGACGAGGGGAAGCAGCTTATCGGAGACCCCGTGCTTAACGCGGTCCCTGAGCTTACGTAGGTGCAGCCTGGGCTCCGGCATCACGAGAATGTCGGCGAGCTCGTGGGCGGAGTACAGCAGCCACTCTGCGTTGGTGACGGCGCTGTACCTGTCCCCTGGCTGCACGTTGTAGCGCTCCAGGAGATCGTTCTCGGAGACCTCTTTTATCCAAGCCTCTAGGACCATGGCTGTCTTCACTTCGCCGAGGAAGTCCTCGTAGTCGATGTAGTCGTATGCTTCGCCAACTTGGACAGCTAGCTCGTCCCTGTGGTCCTCGAAGTAGGTCTCCACGGCCTCCAGGTCGTTGCGTCTAGGCCTGAGTATGGGTCTCATGTCCGGTGTATGGCATACGAGGTGGAGCCAGGTGAAGTCTGTGACGTCGAGGGCGCCCCGTTTGAGGCCGTCCCTCATAACGACCGCGGTCAGCGGATCGATGTATAGCTCACTTACACGGCGACCGAAGTCGGTTGCGTAGAGCCTGTCACGGTTGTACTCTATCATACCCTCCCTGTGGAGGTAGCGGAGGATGTTGCCTATGATGAGTTTGATGCCCGACGTGGGGTAGTTGTAGCCGTAGAAGGTTGAGCCGAAGAAGTCGAGTAACCCGCCTTCGGTATGGGCGTATTCTGAGGCGATGGCAGCGAGGGTGTGGCCCCGCAGCGCGGACTCCATGGCTAGGCGGCTGTCGATCCTCTCGGGCTCGGAGAGGACGTAGTCGGATATAAGGTAGTCCTTCTCGTCCTCGGAGGACGCTATCAGCAGGGCCTCGCCGATGTCGTCGTACTGGGGCCTCCCGGCGCGGCCGCTCATCTGCTTATACTCCAGCACCTTTATGGGTTGCATACCGTACCCTGGGACGAACCTCCTGTAGTTACCAATGACGACTGTTCTGGCGGGAAGGTTGACGCCTGCTGCGAGTGTCGGCGTGGCCGAGAGTATCTTGATGTGCCCCGACTTGAACGCGTCCTCTATTATCCTTCTGTGCTCTCTGTTGAGGCCGGCGTGGTGGAACGCTGCTCCTCTGGACACGCAGGCCGCGAGGTCGTCTGTTAGCCTGGTCTTCTCTCCGCGGACGGATATGTCTGCAGCTATCCTCTGGAGCTCTGTTTCCTGGCGCTTGGAAAGCATCCTCTTCAGAGCGTTCCCTGCCATGCGGGCTGTGGCCGCCGCGCGTCGTCTGCTCTCGACGAAGATTAGTGTCTGCCCCCCGTCCGTTATGGCGTTGAGTGCCAGGTTTATGTGGTCCTGTTGGTGATAGCCCTCGATGCTTCTGACTGAGCCGTCCTTGAAGGTGATGTGGTTTCCCAGCGAGACTCCTTCGCGTAGCTCCACGGGTCTCCACTCTGTGGTGACGCTCTCGGCATCCAGCCACTCGGCTATCTCCCTGGCGTTCCTTATGGTGGCGCTGAGGGCCAGCACCTGAATGTCTGGGCTCATCTGCCTTAGCCTGGCGAGGCTCACTTCTAGGGTGGGCCCCCTGTCGCTTCCTATTAGGTGTATCTCGTCGGCGACGACGAGGCTTATGCCGGTCATCCATGGGCTGCGGTGGCGGAGGAGGCTGTCGCACTTCTCGTTTCGCACTTCTCGTTAGTGCAGATGACTATGTCGTAAGCCTCCAGCCAGGGGCTACTGTTGTCCATGTCCCCCGTGCTGACGCCTACCCTGATCTTCCTGCCGTTGGGCTTCACTAGGTCCGTGTAGGCTTGGAACTCCTCGTACTTCTCCCATGTCAATGCCCTGAGAGGCGTCAGGTATAGAACCTTACCCTGTCGCTCTAGGATGTGCTTCAAGGCGCAGAGTTCAGCGATGAGGGTCTTGCCGCTTGCCGTTGGGCTCGCTAGGACTAGGTTTCTCCCGTCTAGCACTCCGGTCTCTATGGCGTCTGCCTGGGGAGGGTACAGCTCATCGAGGCCCCTTTCAGCTAGGATACGTTTTACCTGGGTCGGTACGTCCAGTTCCGTTACGTTCACGTGGGACAGCTCTCTGAAGACTTGACTACTATCATGGATATATGGGGTTGGGTCACCCCGGTTCTTACCTAGGGAGCTAACCCAGAGTCGGATGCCCTCCTCCCCATAGGGCTTAACCAGGGATTTGACATAAACGCCGGGCTCCTCCGCCATGACCTGGTCGATGATGGGGGCTAGGGTGGACTCGTCCCGTAGGGGCAGCGCCACGATCTTCTCGGCGTAGACCTCCCTGACTATGCTCTTCAGTATGGGCGTCACCTGGTCGTCGAATATCCACTTCAGCTCCAAGGGGACGCCGGGTAGGCAGATTATGGTGGAGCCTCGTGCCTCTAGGAGTACACCGGGTGCACCGCCTACCCTGTTGTCTAGGGGTCTGGAGCCCCGGGGAAGTATTGCCATCTTTCTGCGGCTGTCGGTTATCTCCCCACTCTCGATGATGCCTCTCTTGTGGAGCACTTTGTACTGGCGTGTCACTATGTCTAGGGAAGCCTGGTCTTGCTCCAGAGGCAGGCCGAGTCCGTGTGCTATTCCTAGGAGAGTCATATCGTCGTGGGTGGGCCCCAAGCCCCCGGTTGTGAATATCAGACTGCAGCCGTCGTCGATGAGCCGGTTGATTGCCTCTCCTATCGCCTCTACGTTGTCTCTGGCTGTGATGGCCTCGTGGACTTGGAGCCCTAGTGGTTTGAGGCGGTTGATGATCCACTGGCTGTTGGTGTCCAGGGTGATTCCGTCGAGTATCTCGTTGCCCACTACGAGGATGCCTACCGTGTTCAAGGTGTGTGAGATGTGGGCTGTGGGGTGATAATTGTTACTCTATGTGGAGTGTTATCTTGGTAGTTGTAGGGATGGCTTGTTCGATGCTTTTAGTTAGGTGGCAGTACTCTGTGGCTCTTTGGGCGCATCTCTGGTTAAGCTCATGGTTTTCGGGGTCGCTCCAGACGTGTATGTCTATGTCGATGCCTGTTATTGTCTCGGCGTCGAGCATTCGGCGGTAGTAGTTGAAGGTGTTTATTATGCAGCCTGCGAGGCTCGCCGTGAAGAGCTGGTCTGGGCAGGGGGCGGCCTCGTTTCCATCGTATTCGCGTGGGGTATCGAAGGGCTGTGTGAAGCCGTCTAGCTTGGCGGTTCCCCCTGTCATGTGGTTCCATTTCGCCTCTGCGGCGTAGTGGAGGTGTTTCTTGAGCCTCATGCCTTGTTTCTCTGCTTGGCTGCTCTTAGGGCTTGTCCTCCTTTGTACCAAGTAGGTTGTAATTACGAGAAATAAACTTGGATGCTCTTAGTCATATGGAATAAGCGTTTTGGGATCGATCGGGAGCTTGTTGAGGGTTTGTGTCAAGTTACTGATTTATATTCTTGGTTACATGGAATAACCGAATTTCAACATCTGCTTCCGAAACCATTTCATGGATGATTGGTAGCAATACGCGCGCAGGTTTGATCAATGAAAGTCTACGTATCAATTGGGGTCGTTTAGTATAGAAGTATAATTTATGCACACGCTTTCGTTCCTGTATTAGGATTTGATAATTTAACTTAAACTGTCGTAAACGGTTTTTCATCTAATGATTTTTAACATTATTAGGTTAGCCATCTCTGCAGTAATCCACTGATCAGATTTCCCAGCGTTAGACGAACAAGCAGTAACCAGATAACGATAAGGTTGAGGCGTTACATCAAGTTCAAGGGTTGACAAAAGCTGAGTCCGTTCATTGTTATAGATTTTAACCGATAGCCTTTGACCATTCTGCTCGATTCTGAGATACTTCCATGAAAGATCGGTTATCGGATAGCTATAGAAGGTGGAACCTCCAGACGTTTTTTCTTTCAGACGGATCCTCCACTCGTTGTCTGTTTCATGTCTAGATAGGTGAACAGCTATACCCTCATCAAGATTAAACCAATCGTCCAGCTTGTTGGTTAATGCCCAGACGTTCACGAGGCCTCCTCGTTCGTAGCTGATCGGTCTGATCTTTATCTCGTGACCGAAGTCTTCGCTTCCTATCGATTCTTTCTCTAGGTAGAGGTAGGAATCCTCACCTTTGGTAATATTTTCCACTCTAACCAGATATGAATCTATTACTATATGGTCCCCCACAGGAGTAAATTCGCTGAAGTTTAGATATTCTTCTGAATAAATTAACTCTTCTATTAATCGCTCATGTTTTTGAATGATAGTTTGTAATTGTTTTATCTGTTTTGTATAGTTTATTATCAGCGATTCAATGTATTCTATTTGATCATTTTGTTTTTGGATTTGTCGATCCATATTGTATTGTAGGCTAGCTAGTTGGTTTTGTATGCTATAATATTGAATTGCTATTATAATGAGTAGAAGCAAGGTAGCTCCGATTATTATTACGGGTTTGTTGTCTGCCTCAGTCATTTGAATTTCATTGATACAAGGTGATTTTCAGATTAAAAGGATTTTAATTTCTTATGTAAATATCACTATCTTTTATTAAGTCATCAGCCATGAGAATTGATAGAGCGCGCGTATTTATTTCTTCAAACCAGATAAATATCGAAAACTTAATCATCAATTCGATGAATAATTATAATGAGAAATTCAATATCCTTGTTACGAGGAATAATCCTAACGTTTAATCATGTCACAAACACACCTACCGTAGCCTTCCACCAATAAAAGAGTAGGACAAGCCTCAAATCCAATAAAAAAAAATTCGCGGAACATCAAGCCACGGCGACGATCCACGATAAAACAAGTAGACCCGGCAATCAGTAAAACCATTAACCCTTTTCAACAGAGCCGACACAAGATAAACCATGCCCGTCATCACCCTCCTCACCGACTACGGCATCAAGGACAGCTATGTCGCCGAGGTCAAGGGAGCCATGCTTAGGATCAGCCCAGACGCCACCATAGTGGACATCAGCCACGACGTGGGTAACTACGACATTGAGTCAG
>SMTZ1_10015173_pt1 | contig 14770 bp, 14 predicted proteins | sample DeeMarSWOR136_30_FD_25667 | JGI IMG/M metagenome (IMG submission 25667)
GACTGTTCCAGCGTAGCCGTCGTTCACCACCGTCGTGGTGTCCCACTCCTCAACGACGCAGGGGCCGTGCACAACGTTTCCCGGCTTCAGAAGGTCTCTGTCATACACGCTGCATCGAACCCAGCCCTCGTCGTTGAAGTGTACGCGCCTCTTCCCTTTCTTGGCCACCTCTGCGTCGCCGCTTGAACGCTCCCTCGGCTCCATCACTGGTTTTGGCCTGACGCCCATGGCGACGAGTCTGTAGTTTACTATGGCGACTTCTTCCTCAGGCATCGAGTAACCGTAATGCCTCTCGAGGACGCCGTGGAACCTACTGACCATCTCCCCTAGGCTTTGAGCGTCGCGCGCAGCGACGTTGAGCTCGTGGCTCTGACCGGCGTAACGCATGTCGAGGGACCTCGTCATTCTCCTGTCAGCTAGTGGGACGCCGTCTATCTCCAGCTGCGTGTGTCCACGTTCTTCGAGCTCACCGAATATGCCTTCGACCCGGTTCCAACTCGTCTCGGAGCATAGCGAGTAGCTTGTCCTAACGTAGTTGTGGACGAGATCGGCCACGAGGAAGCCGAATGCAGAGAACACTCCCGGCGATGGGGGGACGATTATCTCGTTCACCTCCACGATCTCCGCTAGGTCTATCACCTGAACGGGGGCTGCCCCGCCGAAGGCGACCATAGAGAAGTCTTTGACTTCTATGCCTCTCTCGGTGGTCACGTACCTCACCCCCCGCGCCATGATGGAGTTCGCGACACTCAGTATGCCCTCCGCGGCGTCCAGCCTCGTGATCCCCAGCGCCTCAGCGATCCCGTCGAGCGCCCCTCGGGATGCCGTCGGATCGAGCCTCATCTCGCCCCCGAGAAAGTACTCTGGGTCGATCCTCCCAAGGACGATGTTTGCATCTGTAATCGTTGCTTCCGCTCCTCCTCTGCCGTAGCAGGCGGGGCCCGGGTCCGCCCCCGCGCTCCGAGGCCCCACCCGCAACGCGCCCCCGGCGTCTATCCAAGCCACGCTTCCACCGCCTGCCCCCACCTCTACTAGGTCGATCACGGGCGTCTTTATCGGGTAACCTGAGCCTCTGACGAGCGTCTCCCCCTGCTCGAGGGGTGAGACCTCGTACATCGTCGTGACGAGGGGATGCGAGTCAACGACTAAGCTGCTCTTCGCAGTGGTGCCCCCCATGTCGAAGCTGATCAAGTTTCCTCTCCCGACGAGACCGCCTATGTACGCGGCGGCCAAAACTCCGCCTGCTGGCCCGGACTCTATAGTGCCTACGGTGCGTTTGACGGCGTCCTCTACCGAGGTTAAGCCACCGTTAGCCTCCATGACTAGGAGCTGGCCGACGCCCCCATCCTTCAATTCGGCCTCCATGGAACCCAGGTAACTGGAGACAACGGGTCCGATGTACGAGTTGACGACCGTGGTGCTCATCCTCTCATACTCCCTAAACTCTGGGAGGAGTTCAGATGAGACCGAGATGTAGACGTCAAGGGACTGTTCAATGGCTTCCTTTATGGCTTGTTCATGGTTTGGGTTCGCGTAGCTGTGGAGGAGACAGACAGCTATTGACTCAACGCCGTTTTCCCTGAAGTATTCGATTACTCTCTCTACTTCTATAATGTCTAACGGTTTTAGAGCCTCTCCGTGATGGTCCATCCTCTCGGTTATTCCCTTCCTGAAGTTACCCGGCACGAGGGGGGAGGGGCGACCCACCGTCCAGTCGTAGATCCTTGGCCGGGTCTGCCTCCCGATGAGCAGGACGTCCTCGAAGCCGTTCGTAGTCATCAACCCGGTCTTTGCTCCTTTGCGCTCTATCACCGTGTTGATGCCGATGGTGCTGCCGTGGATAACCGAGTAGATTTCGCCCATCGAGTAGCCATCGGCCTCCGTTATGCGCCGTATGCCTTCCATGACGCCCTCGGAGTGGTCTTCCGGCGTCGTTAGGATCTTGCTGAAACGCATCTTCTTGCTTGCAGGGTCGAAAAGCATTAAGTCGGTGAAGGTGCCGCCGATGTCGACTCCGAGAAGCAGACCGGGGCTAGTCATGGTACTCAATCATTAGAATATTTTATTATAAGTTTCCAGAGACACGTGTGTAGGAAGCTTAGAAATGGTGAAACGAGCAGCGGTGTTGGGCTGTGGCAGCGGAGGCATGACCATGGCCGTTGATCTTGGGCTCAAGGGCTTCAAGGTGAACCTCTTCGACTTCCCCGAGTATAGCGCAAACCTGAAGATGGTCGAGGAGAAGGGGTCCATCGAAGCGTATGGCAACCTAGAGGGAAAGGTGGAGCCGGATGTGTTGACGACCGACATGGCTGAGGCCGTAGAGGACGCAGACGCTATATTCTTGACCATTAGGGCGTACGGGGCTAAAAGGTTCATACATGAGGCGGCTAGGCACATGGAGCCGGGGCAGATTATATTGAACTGGTCCTCCTACTTAGCGGCCCTCAGATCATACAAGGTCTTCAAGGAACATGCGCCGGAGGACACCGTCCTAGGGGAGGGGGCGATACTGCCTTACTTCGTTAAACCAACCGCGCCCGGCGTGCTGAACGTTTTCGGGGTCAAGGCCCACCTCTGGGCCGCGGCGATGCCGGGAGACGAGACGCCTACGCTGATGAAGGCAGTCAAGGATTTCTTCCCCAACTGCGAGGCGGCCGTAAACGTGCTCTACACGAGCCTGACGAACCCGAACCTACAGGTCCACGTGGCGCCAGCTTTGCTCAACACCGGGCTCTGGGAGAAGACCGGCGGGGACCTCGAGTTCTACGGCACGCTGATGACGCCGAAGGTGGCCCACGTGATGGATCTCATCGACAAGGAGAGGATCGCCGTCGGTAAGGTGCTTGGGCTGGAGCTGCTCCCCAAACCGGAGGTGCTCAAGATTGAGTACGGCCAGTACGGCGTCAAGGGTGAGACCATGTACGAGGTTTACAGCACCTTCGCAAGCCACCGCAGCTGGAGGCCCGGCCTCAGCCTAGACGACTTCGCCGCCAAGACCGCTTTCGGAGAGGACCTTCTCTACGGTTACGTCTTCATCTCGGGCCTCGGGAACCAGTTCGGCATCCCGACGCCAGCCATCGACACCATGGTTGACCTCGCGGAGCTCGTGTTACAGAGAGACTTCTGGAACGAGGGAGCCTCCGCCGAGAGCCTCGGTCTAGGCGACATGACCGCGGAACAGATAGTGGACTACGTCATGACCGGGAAATAACTCCACTGTTCCCTTCCTTGGTTCTCTCTTTCCCATTCTGGATATCATCAAATAGCCATAGGCACCAGTATTCTGGGATACGAGATCGTGGGGAAGGCAAACATCGACGACAGATGGGGCTTAGAGTAACCTCTTTTTTCATAAAAAAATGGGTGAAGATTTACTTCTTGTTCTCCCAGTAAGCCTCGGCTTCGTGCTCCAGCTTCAGGAGCCTCGTGTAGTAGTCGGGGAACTCGTTCAGGTGGGCTAACGCTATCTTACCGGTCTTGACAGGGTCGTCGTCAGTGACGTTGGTGTGGGGGTCCACCCTTCCGTGTTCCAGCTCCACGTCCATCCCGACCCTGAACTGTTCCACGTCGAACTTGCTCCAGTCGACGCCCAGTTTCTCGCCTACCTTCTTGGCCTGTTCGGCCGTGAATACCTTCTTCGGAGACATGGTTACCGATCCTCGGGAACGGATATAGGGTTTCTGATGGTCAGGGCTTCTTGACCGTGTGGTAGTTCCAGTTCTTCTGGATCACGGGCCTCGCCTTGGCGAGGACGAGGTTATCGTTCTCGTCCAGGACGTCCGCGTCTGCGCTCCCGGCGACCACCTCGCCCACGATGAGGGTGTGGTCACCGCAGGTGTGGGTCTGGACCACCCTGCACTCCAGATAGCCGTAGCACTCCTCGATGAGAGGAGGCTTGATCCTCTGCGCCGGGATTGGCGTGAGCCCAGTGTCCTCGAACTTGTTTACTTCGCGGCCACTGACGACGCCACACCTGTGCATCTTATCTATGATCTCCGTGGTGGGGACGTTGACGGCGAATTCGCCCTGCTCCACGATGAGGTCGTGGCTGTACCGGGGCGGGGCTACGCCTATGCAGACCTGTGGCGGTCTCTGGCTGATGTACATGAACATGCCCAGCGTTATTATGTTGGGGTTACCCTCCGAGTCCACGCACGTGGCTAGCACCACCGACGTAGGAGGCCCACCCTGCATGAACTTGCCCTCTGGAAGAGGCTTCTTCATGCTATGAAGATGGCGTCTAAGGTACTTATTCCCTGTGGGCGGGGAAGCCTATCCAAGGCTCGAAGAGGGCCCCAGGGACGTAGTCCCTCTCCCTGCCGTACCGGGCTAATGGTTTTGTCAGGTGCCTGTGCGCGTCTCTGTCGGGCAGATACACGCCGGGTTTGAGCTCTCTAGGCTGGACTACTCGCATCTTCTCCAGTCCTCTGTCCCTGTAGCCGCACTTCTTGCACCTGTAGCCCTGTCCAGAGCCCATGGACTCTGTTCTACCGCCGCACTCCGGGCATCTGGGGTTCATTAACTTGACTTTCTCAACTAGGCGCAGGACCTCCAGTTTCTCCGCGTTAAGGGTTAGCTTGGGGTTCCTTGGACGGACGCCGCCGTAGACCTTGACCTCGTCGCCAGGTATGAGCCGCCGGACGATGTGCCTAAAGCTACCCGTGGGCTCGTAGGCGGCGCAGTCAGTTTCGCCTGAGCCGTCCCTGACCTTAAAGATGACGTGGCTCCCCGTGATGGTCTCCGGCTTCGACGCTACGGCTCCCATGATTATCGCGGGGTTGTACGGCGTGAGGCTGCTTATCGGCTCTGTGGACGCGAAGTGGGCGTCAGTCCCCTGGTTGCTCCTGTAGATCATCCACCGCTCCACAGGCTCCAGCTCCTCGACCACGTTGAAGGCTTCGTAGACGGCGTCGGGGGATTCGCCTCTGACGCCGTAGAGAACTGGGTCAGGTCCGTGTGGCGTGATGAGCGACTTCCCCTTCTCATCTACGTTGTTGAACGTGGAGCCTCTGGTTTCCTCGTCCATCCTCCTCACGGACTCCACGTCCACCCTCCGCGGGGAACCCCAGTTTTCTGGTGTCCGGTAGGTGATAAGCTCATAGGTGTGGTCCCCCTTGAGGGTTCCTCCAATCGCCGCGAGGGCCCCGATGACGCCTCTACCGTTCTTCCAAGCGAAGGCATGCATCCTATGATCCCTGATCAGCTCTATGGCTTCCTCTCTCTCTACCACCTGCCTGACGACCTTCTCCGAGAAACTTATTACCTCATCCGGTACCTCACCGAAGTGGAAAACGGCCCCCGGGTTCGTGTTCTCGCACCCGAACCTCCCGTGCTGCTCCACGAGCTCTAGGGTGCGTTTTATCATCTCGTCCTCCTGCCTCTCGTCGACCTCGACCCTGAGGCACACCGCGGCGTTTCCCCGGGTCTTCCAAGGCGTGTTAGGGTTCAGCCTCAACAGGACCGGGTAGTCGATGAACCTAGCCCCCAGCGCCAGCAGACACTCTACTAGCAACGCCGCCACGTAGGTGGTGCACCCACCCTCGGGGCTGTCGGTGTCGTCCAGGCCGATGTGGAGCCTCAAATGGGTTCGAACACTGCTATGGGCTGGGTAGTAAAAAGGTTGCTAAAAATAGGATGGGAGATTAGACTACGATCATGGTTAGAGTGCTTCGCACCTTGTCGAGGCGACGGATCTTCCAGCTTATGATGTCCTTGAGCTCCTGCATCGTCTCCGTCTCGATGCGAGCGATGATGTCATAGACTCCGTACACCATGTGGGCTTCCTTGACCTCTCCGATCTCTTTCAGCCCCTTCAGTACCTCGCTCTCTGCCCCGATCTCCGCGTTAATCAGGACGAACGCCGTGGCCAAAACCTGCACCATGATAGATTGAGTTTTAGGGGATTTAAAAGTTATCAGAAGCAACGACCTTAAAGATGTACGGGCTGAGAAGGATTGCCGACGCTAAGAATCAACGACGAGGAGCTGTATGCTGAGCTCATCCTCTTCGACCTGGACGGGACATTGGTCGACGATAGGGAGCGGAGCAGGAAGCTCGCCGAGAGCAGGATGGAGGCCATGGCTAAAAGAGTCGGGAGGGAGACGGCGGAGACTTGGGCATGCCTAGAGGGAGTAGACCCGGAGAAGCTCACGGTCGACATGAACGGCCCCCTGAGCAAGGCGCCGCGGAGTGAGGACCTCACCGTGGCGACTGTAGCCCTCTACCAGCATGGCCACCCGTGGCACAGAGCCCGCGAGCTGTCCAAGGCCATCTACGACGAGGCCGACGAGATCCAGAGACGACGCTATACCCCCCGTTTCTTCTCCGGCGTCAGAGAGACGATCGAAGAACTAAGGACTACCGGCTTCAGGCTTGGGATAGCCACCAACGGCGAGACGAGCCTTACCCGAGGGGTTTTGGAGGCGCTGGACGCCCTCGAGCTGTTCGACGTGGTGGTGGGAGCCGACATGGTGAAGGAGGGTAAACCCTCGCCAGATATGGTTCTCAAGGCTTGCGAGCTAGCTGGGGCCCCACCGGAGAAGACTGTGTACGTCGGAGACCAGCCGACAGACGCGCAGGCGGCGAGCCACGCGGGGGTGGCGTTCATCGTGGGGGTGGGAGACGCCGAGTTGTTGGACGCTGGGGCTGACGCCGTCGTGGACTCTGTGTCCGAGTTGGGGCGAGCCTATTAACCGGATAAGCCAACTGAACGGTTTTAAAAGAGATCTTAGGAAGCTCTTATGGTTTATATTATGTAGTGAGGGATAATACCCTCCATTTTTCGCTGGTGTAGTATATGTCAGGATTCTTGATCCTGAATGGCTCTTTCCCGTCAACCACCCGCAGCACGTTATCGATGGCGACTTCGATCATATACCTGAGGGCCCCTGGGGTCGAGCCTATGTGGGGAGTCATCACGACGTTGTCGAGGCTCCTGAGGGGGTTGTCTTTCTCCAGGGGCTCGGTCTCGAAGACGTCGAGGCCGGCGCCGCTGATCTTTCCTTGCTTCAATGCCTTTATGAGGGCTTTTTCATCTACCACTGGCCCCCTCGATGTGTTGATGAGTATGGCCGTGGGCTTCATCAGACTGAGTTCGCGTTCGCTTATGATGTGATGCGTCTCCTCATTAAGGGGGGTGTGCGTCGTCACCACGTCGGACTCCTTCAACAGAGTCTCCATGTCCACCAGCTTGCCCCCGAACTGCTCGGCTCGGTCGGGTATGATGTACGGGTCGCAAGCGAGAATCTTCATATTGAAGGCGTATTTTCCGATCTGGGCCACCCTGCTTCCGATGGCTCCGAGGCCGATGATGCCTAGGGTGCTCCCCCGGATCTCTACCTGCCTCTCGATGTGATACCTGGCCCAGCCCCCGTCCCTGAGCAGACGATCGTGAGCAGATATCCTCCTCGCCACGTCCAGAATGAGCCCGAAGACCAGCTCAGCCACGCTGTTAGCGTTCGCCTCCGCTACGTTACAGATGATGACCCCGTTGGCGGCGGCTGCGTCCACGTCTACGCGGTCGTACCCGACGCTCGTCGTCTGGATCATCTTGAGCCGCTTCGCCTTGTTGATTATCTCCGCGGACACGGTGCGGCAAGGGCACTCTGATCCTCTTCGGTCGTCAGATGGACCTCGGCCTTCTCCGCAAGCGCTTGGTAGTTCTTTGATTCTTCGATGTTCTGGGCCCATCTTCCGGCTATGAATAGAATTTTCATAGTTATCCAATGGTATGAGACTAAATATAATATCTTAGATCATTGAAACAGTAGACAAGAAAGGTATGTGATAGTGAATGGTGATACTGGGCGAGTGCCTCACCGTCTCCGAGATGATCGCCGTGGAGATGAACTCGGAATATCTCGGCGTCTCCACGCAGATGCTCATGGAGGCGGCGGGCAAATCCGTGGCAGACGAGACGGCGAAGCGCTTAAAACCGGGCTCCAGGGTGGTTGTCGTATCGGGGCTCAGTGGCAACGGCGGCGACGGCTTCGTGGCCGCCCGCCATCTAGCCGGCATGGGTTACGACGTAGAGGTGCTCGTCCTAGGAGACCCCGCGTATATCACGCTAGAGAACACCCGAGTAAACTATGAGGCGATAAGGAACATGACCTCCCGCGTCGATCTCACTGTCATCAAGGACTCGTCCCTCATACCAGAGATCAAGGCAGACGCCGTCGTAGACGGCTTGATAGGGACAAGCATGCAGGGAGCCTTGCGGCCACCTTATCTACAGATGGTCCAGGCGATGAACAGCGCCAAGGCGTACAGGATAGCCATAGACGTACCGACGGGGCTGATCGCCGACACCGGGGACATCCACGGGGAGTGCTTGCAAGCCGACCTCACCATAACCTTCCACAAGCCCAAGAAGGGATACATTAACAAGCCTAGGCAGGCGGGGGAGCTCGTGGTCTCCCCCATAGGCATTCCCCCGGAGGCAGAGCTCTACATCGGGCCTGGTGACGTTGCCATGGTCCACCCCAAAAGGAAGTCAGACAGCCACAAAGGCATGCACGGCAGCCTCCTCGTTGTAGGGGGCAGCGAGACCTACTCGGGCGCCCCCGCCCTCACCGCCATGGCCGCGTACGCCGCCGGCTGTGACCTCGTCTATGTCGCGGTCCCAGAGACAGCCGCCAAGGCGGTAGCCGGGTTTAGCCCCAGCCTCATAACCGTGAAGCTCGACGGCAAACGGTTCACAACAAAGAACCTGGAGATGGTCAAGCCTTTCCTCGACCGTGTGGACGCCGTGGCCGTGGGTCCGGGCTTGGGCTTGCACGAGAAGACCGTCGAAGCCTATACGCAGCTACACGAGATCATACAGGGGAAGGGGCTGCCTATAGTGGTCGACGCCGACGGCCTCAAGGCGTACGCCCAGACCAAACCCGGTATAGAGGCGCCTCTGGTGTTTACCCCCCACAGCAGGGAGTTCGAGCTACTAACCGGGAAGAAGGCGGAAGGAACCTTCATGGAGAAGAGCGCGGTGGTGGAGAAGGCGGCGAAGAAGCTGGGCGCAGTGGTGCTTCTGAAGGGAAGCGTGGACGTAGTGAGCGACGGGAGGGTCACCAGGTACAACTGGACTGGCAACCCAGGCATGACGGTTGGGGGCACCGGTGACGTCCTCACCGGCCTCACCGGCGGCTACATAGCCATGGGCGCCGAGCCCTTCTACGCGGCGTGCGCGTCGGCGTTCATCAACGGCGCCGCCGGCGACAAGATATACGAGGAGAAGGGCTACCACCTCCTGCCCGAGGACCTCGTTGAGGAAATTCCCTACGTCGTCGAGGGCTGCCTAAGGAAGTAGGGGCTGGACGTTCCTGTCCAGCATCGCCGATATCTTGTCCAGCGGTATCCTGAGATCCTCGTGGGCGGCGTACCTGTTCAGGTTCATGAGCATATCCACATAGGGCCGCTGCCTGACGCCTGGGTAGTCGGTGCCGAACACCATCCTGTCCATGACGCCCAGGTTCAGCGCCACGAGGAGGTCCCTCCAAAGCATGTAGAGGAAGCTTGGGTGGTTGACGTCGCCGTAGGGCCAGCTTATGTCGCACCAGACGTTTCTGTGCTTCCTGCAGACGTAGAGGGTCTCCTCGACGCGGGGGTAGCCCAGGTGGGCGAGCACTATCTTGAGCTCTGGGAAGCACTGGGCCACCACGTCGATCTGCGCCGGGTCCGTGTGCTTCAGGTAGTCGTAGGCGTCGGGCATCCCGGCGTGGTGGAACATCACAGGCATCCCTATGCTTGAGGCTGCCTCGTAGACCTTGAAGGCGTGGGTGTCGTCGGGCGCATAGCCGTCGCTGCAAGGGTACAGCTTCAGGCCATGGAGCCCCAGCTCGCTTCTCTGCATGAGCACCTCCTCGGCTGCGCCTTTCCTCGTGGGGTTCACGTAGCCGAACCCTATGAAGCGTTCCGGGTCCTGGGCCACAAAGGCGGAGACCTGCCCGGGGCTCGTGCGACGGTCGCTGAGGACTACGGCTTTGTCTATGCCCGCCTCCTGGAGGTCAGCCTGGAACTCCTCCCGGCTGACTGTGACCACGGTGGGGTTGGCAGGGTCGCTATACTCGGTCATGCTGATGTGGCAGTGGTAGTCCACCTTGGGGAGGCCGGTATCCTTGAATCTCTCCCTCCTTTCGAGAAGCGTTGAGCCGGACAACTTTATCCATTGATTCTAGGAGGATCACCGTTAAATCGTTTGAGATCGGCGGCTTGTGGGAATCAGATCGTGGGCATAGCTCCTTCCGCTCTTCGAGATGAAAGCCTCGGCGCACCCAACGCCGGCCTCCCTGCCCAGCTGTCTGAACCGCTCCACGTACCTCTGGGTGAGCTCGTCCAAGTAGCCCTCCTGTTCCTCCGGCGGTGCGCCCCAGCGCTGCCACTGGCTGACGTGCTGCCTGAACGCCTCCACCTTCACGTCCATGTAATCTGTTACGTCAACGTAGACATCAGGATGGATTGGGGTCATAGGCTTCCCGAAGAAGTAGACTTCAGGCGCCGGGCGGTGCGCCGGATACCCTGTGACGTGGAGAGGGAGGCTGGCCTTCAAGCAGGCATCGGAGGATGCGAGCCCGACTCGCCTATGATCGTCCCTCCAGACTAGGGGGTGGAAGGTAAGCAACACGTCCGGCTTGAGGCGCCTGACCACGTCCACCAGCTCCTCCCTGAGCTTGTCGCCGCCGGGTATGTACGCGTCCGGGTAGTTCATGAATAACACGTCGGCACCGAGGATATCCGCTGCCCTCCGCATCTCCTCGCTCCTAATCCTCATGAGCTCCTCGGGCTCTATATCCCAGTGGCCCCTTCCGCCCCTGGTCGCCACGACTATGGTGGCCTTATGGCCTCTGTCCACGTGCTTGGCGATGGTGCCGCTAGCTGAGGACTCGTCGTCGGGGTGGGCGCCCACCAGCACTATGTGCAACGCCAGCCCTCCCTGAACTGGGGGAGAAGGTCAAAGTGTGCCTCCATGAGCTCTTTGAACGCCTTCTCCGCCGCCTCGGTGTCGTTTACCACCGGGTCCACCATCATCGCCTGCTGGGCCAGCTTCAAGTCGCCTTTGACGCCTGCCTCAACGGCGAGGCTCCCGACGAGTATCTGCATGTTGCATAGGGCTGCGAGGCCACGGGGGAGCTCCCCGACGTGTATGGGCTTGACGCCGCCGCCTGTGACTATGGCGGAGGTCTCCACCACAGCGTCCCCTATCAGGTTGGATATCTGCCCCTCGTTGGGGATGTTCACCTGCAGCTCCATGTGGTTGCTGTTCGTCACCACCCCTGCGATAATGTGCATCGCGCGTTCACCTGATAGCCTCCCACCAACGTCGAGCGGCTCCTCTCCGTTGATGAGCCTTTTGATCTGAAGCCACTTATCATATCCCTGCTTCTCGCAGCGATCTATCCAGTTGAACCCCCTGGCCTCCTCTGGGCACACGTCCCACGCGTAGGCGAGGTACTCGCCGAGGTGGTTGTCGTCCGTCGAGGGGTAGAGCCCGAACTTATCGTACATGGCCCTGCAGAGGGGCTGGAACCCCTTCGCCCCAGCCATCGCCTCCTTCAGCAATGGGTACGCGTCTGTCCCGTCCTTGAGCCTCAGCTCCTTGAACCAGCTGAAGTGGTTGAGGCCCGCGGACACTGCGTCCAACAGAGCCACCGGCACCCCCATGAGAGGCGCAAGTCGCTGTAGCTGATGCTCTACCTCGTGGCAAAGCCCCACAACCTTAACGTCGGTGTAGCGGCTGATCGCCAGACAGAGCCTCGGCACTGGGTTTGTGTAGCTCAGCATCAACGCGTCTGGGCAGAACTCCTCCACGTCGTAGGCTATCTCCATCATAGGCGGAACGTTCCTCAGGGTGTGGAAGAGGCCGCCGAGGCCGCCGTTCTCACCGATGACCTGCTTGATCCCGTGCCTGTAGGGTATCTCCCAGTCTAGCCTCCACCGGTTCATGCGGTCAACGGCGATGGACACGAGCACGAAGTCGGCTCCCTCTAGCGCCTCCGCCCTATCCGCAGCCGCCTCTATTTCCAGCCCGGCGCCCGTCTCCTCGTTAATGGCGTCGGAGAGCCCCTTCATGGCGGTCAGCCTCGCTTCGTCTATATCGTGTAGCACGAGGTTGCTACCATGTAAAGCCTCGATGTTCGCTGCGTCGAGGACCGAGTTGTAGCCGAAGACGCTGCTCCCAGCGCCTATGAGAACTATGCGAGCCATAGTGAAGATTTGGGGCGAAAGGTTATATGCTTGCTCTCAGAGGCCCGTGAGTATCATGTAGAGCCCGGCGACGACGAGGACAGCCGCGTTGATCTTCTTCATCCAAGGCAGAAGCCCCATCAGCCTTTGGTGCACGATGTTCTTCGAGTAAGTCAGGGCCAGCGTGAGAGGCACTATCACTGCTGAGGCGCCGAGCCCGTACGCTAGAAACGCCTTGAATACGCCGAGGGGGCTGCCCACTGTCGACGACTGGAGAACCAGCAGTATGAAGACGGGAAGACTGCAGGCGAGGGACGCCGCGCCGTAGCCCACGCCATAGAGGAAGAAGCTCTTATAACCCGCCCTCATGGGCGCCGAGACGTTGACAGACGGCATCCTGTCGAAGACGTCGCTGAGCCCAGACGCTAAACCAATTAACATCAGCAGCGCCCCGATGAACGGCGCAACATATTCGAGCCTCGACAATACTTGGTTCAAAGCGAACGAGGGGAGGAGCCCAATGACTACGAAGACGACGAGGAACCCTGCGACGACGGTGAAAGCGAAGCCGAGGGACGCTCCGAGGCGCCTCTTATCCTCGTCGAGGTTCATGTAGTACGCGACGTAAGACGGAAGCATGGGCAGCGCGCAGGGCGCCAGCACGGCGAGCATCCCCGCGGTGAAGGCTACCCCTAGGCTGGCCAACTCCATCTCCATCAGCCATAACTCTGCAGTAGTTGCTCAAATTGGTTTAGGGTCGTGAAGAAGCCCCGGTACCGTATGACTCCCTCCCCGTCCACGAATAATATGGTGGGGATAGCGTTGATCTGGTAAACCCCGCCCACCGCGGTGGAGCTGCCGAAGCTCCAAGTAATCCCCTCATCCTCCACTAACTGTCTGAGGGTGCTGCTGTTATACCTAGAGTCTATGTTGATGGTGATTATCTCGATGTCCGGGTCCTCGTATAACTCCTTAAGCACCTTGAGCTGTTCCCTGCAAGGCGCACACCACGGCGCCATGAAGTCCACCACCAGCAACTCTCCCTTGTAATCGCTGAACCTTACCGTATCGCCGTCGAGTAAAGTTATCTCGACGTCCGTCACGAGGTAGCCCGTCGTGATGCCTTCCTCGTTCGTCACCGAGTCGTCGCCGCGGCTGAAGTACATGTATATAGCAGCCGAAACAATGAGCAGCACCATAACCGCGGGCAAGACGTATTTTCTGGATAGACCTGACATTCCTAATGTTCTCGCAACACCATGGCTAAAAAAGGTGATGAAAGAAGCCTACCTTCTCTCGGCGGCTCCCCCGAGATATATTCCCGCCCGGAGAGCGTTGATGGCCGTCTGGTAGTCAACAAACTCCCCCCTCATGGTGCGGCCGTCCACACGCTTGAAGCTGGGAATCAGCGACACTATGTCACACATTGTCGAGGACGTGAACCTCAGTTTGACCTCGACGGGTTCCTCCACGCGCCTTGGCTCAGGGAACGGCTTCGACAGCGCCTCCTTCACCTTCGCGGTTATGAGCTTCCCAGACTCGTTAGGGTGCAGGCACTTCGCGGAGTACCTGCCCACCGCCCACTTGACGGCCGCTGTGGTTATCCCTGGCACGAATGCCTCAGCCTCCTTGGTAGCCGCGTAGTCCCCGGCCAAGAACACTGACGGGACGCCGTAGAAGCCGGCCAACGCGGAGTTCAGCCCGAACTCCCCCGTCTCCTGTCCGTTGATGTAAACGCCGTCCACGGCGCTCCCAGATATGGTGTGACACATGATGCCGTTCACTGTGCCCTTCATACTGTGGTAGCCCACGTAGAGGGCGGCGTCGAAGCCGTCATCTATGCCTTCCATCATGCTGTTGGGCTTCGGACTGCCCCTCACGAGGTACGCCGCTTCGTGGACGTCCTCCGGCCTCATGTTCCGCATGCCGCCGTGGGCGTCCGAGACCACTATCTCTTTAGCCCCCGCCGCCAGCGCACCTTCCACTGCTGCGTTGAGGTCTCCCACCATGAGCTTCCTCGCGAAAGCGTACTCGCTATTGTTCCTGTCAACCTCGGCCCAAGCGACTATCCCGCTTATGCCCTCCATGTCGATGGAGATGAAAACTTTTCCCAGTTTTGACATGGAAACTACATTCCTTCCGTGCTTGTAAGACTTGCTGGTCGATGCTGTGCTTGCAGGAAACATGAACCAGTGTTCTGTTTCATGAATCCGTTTCTAATATAAATTTACTAGAACGACTCTGTCTCAACAACGGCGATAGGTGTCAGATATTTCCACGTTTCTGGGTATCTTCGAGGACGAATCCGAGAGCACGCAGGGGTCAGAAGGTAAACCGTTAGCAGCTTTGAACCATGAGGAGGAGTTCTTTCTCCAGCAGATGAAGGACCTCAACATCAAGAAGGTCCTACCCAAGTTCACGCCCGACGGCATTACCTACGGCGAGCTCGCTTCCCTGCTGACTTACTATGATAGCGATCAGATGAGAGTGCTGCTTGAGATCCTATCCCAGAAGGGATACATTAAGAAGATGAACTACGGCACGGTCGCCATGTGCCCAAGCTGCTACAGCCCAGTCGTGATGATAGTACTATCCT
>SMTZ1_10004036_pt1 | contig 14769 bp, 15 predicted proteins | sample DeeMarSWOR136_30_FD_25667 | JGI IMG/M metagenome (IMG submission 25667)
ATATTCAACTAGATGTGCTTATTCTAATACAGCTGAAATTTCATTATATGTAAAAGAAAAATATCAAGATAGGGGAATAGGAAGAAAGCTTTTGGAAAATATTATTCAGGAAGGAGAAAAAGCAGGTCTACATGTTATAATTGCAAGAATTACAGAGGGAAATGAAAAAAGTGTTTATCTTCATAAATCAGTCGGCTTTAAACATGTTGGAATCATGAAAGAAGTCGGTGAAAAGTTTGGTAAAATCTTAGATGTTTATTTGATGCAAAAAATATATTAAAAAAATTGACAATAAAAGATTTAAAGATTATTAATAGTTATATAAAAAAACCTATTATTTGTTTATCAGTAATTAAAATATATTGAATACAAAATTGAAAAAAATCCATATATTCTTTAGGTTTTTTTCAGAATAAATCCTATTTATAAACCATCAATCCCAGGATTGAAATAACCTTAGATTATTTCAATAATCTTTTTAAACATGCTAATATTCCTTATTTGTCAATTGTTAATATGGGAGGTATATTTGATGAGTTCCAATAAAAAAGGGAAAGTTGAAGATGCAGCAGAGAAAACCGGCAGATTAGTTGGAAAAGGCGTAAAAAAAGGTTGGGGCGCCGTAAAAGGTTTTGGAAAAGGAATGAAAGACACGGTAAAAGATAAGAAAAAGAAGTAATTTATATACATAAAATATTTTCATTTTTTATTTATTTTTGGAGGGATATTTTTGAATATTGAAGAAATTGTAGATCTTTTAGAGATTAAAATTCCTTTTACAAATATAACTGTATTTAACTTAATTTCAGCAATAGTTGTTATTATTGTTGGCTATCTTATTTCAATACTAGTTAGCAAGTATATACGTAGTGCTATGATAAAAGCAAAAATGGCTAAAATTTTGGCAATATTTACAAGCAGAGTAGTTAAAATCTTGTTAATTATCTTTGTAGTTGCTCTAGGCATTAGTTTTTTAGGAATAGATGTTGGAGCAGCACTTATTAGTTTTTCTGTTGTTTCTGGATTTGTAATCGGTTTTGCATTCCAGGAGACCCTAGGAAATTTAGCTGCAGGTTTTATGATTGCAATAACTAAACCATTTAGAGTTGGTGATTATGTTGATATTGGTGGTCAGTCAGGTTCTGTTAATGATGTAGGTGCAAGTATAACGACTATGACTACTGTAGATAATAAAAGAGTTATTATTCCAAACTCAAAGATATGGGGTAATCCGATTGTTAATTATACTGCATTAAACAAAAGGATGATAGATATGAGAGTAGGTATTAGTTACAGTGATAATATGGGAAAAGCAATCAAAATTACTATGAATGTATTAAAAGCAAATAAAAAAGTATTAGATGACCCAGCGCCTACTGTGGCTGTTTCAAATTTAGGGGATTCAAGTGTTGACTTACTTGTTCGACCATGGGTAAATACAAATAATTATTGGGCTACAAAATGGGAGCTTACCCAACAAATTAAAGAAGCTTTTGATAAAGATAAAATAACTATTCCGTTTCCACAAAGAGACGTTCATGTATTTGGAGAAAAATAAATTTTTTGGAGGTGAAATTTGAATGAAATGTGATCTTTGCGGTGCAGAAATAACTAATAAGAAAATGAAACATGTTCATATTAAAGGTAAAGTAAAAAACATCTGTGAAGGTTGTGTAACCTCAATAAAAGGTTTAGTTTAACATAAAATAAATAGTTTATTCTGATTTATTTTCATGTAATAGATAAAGGATTTATTAAATAGTAGAATATCAGATTTTAAAAATAAAGAAATATATTACAAAAAAAGTGTGATATTTATATGAGAAAATTTGATGTTATTGTAATTGGAAGCGGTTCTGGTGGAGAGATTGTTGAAGCAGCTCTATCACAAAATTTTTCTGTAGCTTGGGTTGATAAGGGACCTTTAGGCGGTACATGTCTTAATGTTGGGTGTATTCCTTCAAAAATGCTGATTTATCCAGCTGATAGAATTGTTGAAATTCAAGAAGCAGAAAAACTCGGGATAAAGGCAGAGATTAAGGACGTTGATTTTAGTAAAATAATGAAGCATATGCGAGAACCTATTCGTGAGAGTCATAAACAAATGAAACAGGGATTAAAGAACATAGAAAATTTTACTTATTACAAAGGTCTTGGTTGTTTTATTTCAGACTATACTTTAAAGATAAATGATGAACAGATTCAGGGTAAAAAAATTTTTATAGGTTCTGGTGCACGACCCTTAATACCTAAAATAAAAGGTATTGATAAAGTTGACTACCTTACAAACGAAAATGTATTTAATCTTACTAAAAAACCAGAGAGTATCGCGATTATTGGTGGTGGTTATATTGCTGTTGAATTTGCACATTTTTTTGCTGCTATGGGAACGAAAGTAACAGTTTTTCAGAGAGGTTCAAGATTGATTAATAATTCAGAGCCTGAAGTTTCTGATCTTTTAAAAAAGCAAATGGAGAAGCGGATGAATGTTTTAATAAATGTTGAAGTTTTTGAATTTAAAAAAGAAGAAAATAGATACACAGTTTTTGGTAGGTATAAAAATACAGGGAAAGAAATCAATGTTAGCGCAGAAAAAATCTTGATTGCAACTGGTAGAAAATCAAATGCTGATATTTTAAAGGTTGAAAATACCGGTGTAGAAACAGATGAACGTGGCTACATTAAAATAAATAAATTTTTAGAAACAAGTAAAAGAAATATCTGGGCATTTGGGGATGCTATTGGTAAATATATGTTTAAGCATGTTGCAAATGAAGAAGCACTTATTGCATGGAGAAATTCAGTAAATAATAAAAAAACTCCAATGGACTATTCAGCAGTTCCATACGCAGTTTTTACTTATCCACAGATTGCAGCAGTAGGTATTACAGAAGAAGAGGCAAAGAAAAATTATCAAATATTAGTTGGAAAGGCAAGATATACTGATGTTGCTAAAGGCAAAGCCATGATGGAACTAGTAGGATTTGCAAAAGCAATAGTTGATAAACAAAGTGGAAAAATCCTGGGTTTTCATATCATTGGACCATATGCTTCTATATTGATCCAAGAAGTTGTAAATGCAATGGCATTAGGTGGTCAAATAGGTTTTATTGGTCAGGGAATGCATATCCATCCAGCATTACCTGAGCTTATCCTTAGAACTTTTGGAAATCTTAAGGAGACAAGACCCTAAATTTCGATTTACAATAGTATAAATATTAGTAAAGTATTGATATTTTTGAGGGCGGAGGTAAAATGAAAAAGAGATATATGGTTTGGTGGCATAGTTATGTAGATGAAATTGATAAAGAAAATGTCACACTAAAAGAAATATATAAAAGTGTATCAAGATCCCTAAGAGATCTAAATAAGCTTATTTTATTAGAAGAACAAGGAAAGATAAAAGTTAAAAATACTAAGTCATTAAATCCAATTTTTATTGATATATTGGACAAATCAATAGAATCAAAAGTTGTAAAAAATCCTATTGTTGACGTAGATGAAGTTGAATAAAACAATTATTGTAGGAGCGGGAATTTCTGGGCTTGCCTGCGCAAGAACTCTTAATGATTATGGTGAAGAATTCATAATTATAAGTGAAGATATTGGCGGACGTATTTTAACATCTTCTGAGGGAAGTGTTAATTATGGAGCTTTTTTTGTTTGCTCGGATTATAATAATCTTTTAAAATATGTTAAACTAAAATCACAAATTCGATTACGTGATTTTTGTTTTCATGAAGAAGATAAGACATTTTTTCTTTTTGAACCAAAATTATTAAGATATTCAATTCAGTTTTTAAAAGTTTTAAAAATATTGTATAAATTTAGAAAGGCATTTCGTAAACTTCGGAAAATCTGTGAAAATATTTCTCAAAAAAAAGCAATTGAAAATGATACTCTTTTGCATAATTTATATATGCAAAACGCATTTGATTTTGTTAAGAAAAAAAATATTGAAAGTGGAACTAATACTTATCTTTCTAAGGGTGTTTATTCAACAACATTTTCAAAAATTAATGAAATGAATGCATTTAGTTTTTTACAATTCATTCTACCATTAATAACTCCAATTTATAGATTTACTTTTGAAAAAGAAAAAATGATAAAACCTTTTCAGGAGAATATACTAATTGGTCATGTAAGTGATATTTTATATAAAAATAAACAATACAAGATTAAGGTCAATAGAAATTTCTTTTTCTCAAAAAATATTGTTTTAGCAACACAAATTAATTGGTCAAAAAAGTTTTCAGGAGTAGAAAAAACAAACTTACCAGTTAGTACTAATATGCTCCATATTAAAGGTAATCCTATGAAAATAATTTCAAGAAAAAATTATCATTTATTCTCTCAATCTAATAATGTACAAGCAATCGCTAATCTTAACGATGGAACCTTTCTACTATATTACAAAAATAAATATCCAGAGTTAAAGCGTTTTTTTAATTATCCAAAGATTTTAGCCAATAAATATTGGAATCCTGCGGGTACAATTAATGGTAATACACTTATCGAAAGTAATAGAGGCAATAATATGTATTTAATTGGTGACTTTAATATCGCTGGGCTTGAGGAGGCATATATTACTGGTATTTATGCTGCTAATCAGATAATTAATTCAAAAAATATATGATAAAAACAAAAGTTTATAAACAATATATTCATTAACAATTGTTAAGTATGGGGGAATATAATGAAAAATAGAAAACCAATTTTATTTATTTGTATATTGTTAATTGCTTATATCATACCTTCATCAGGGATAGCTATACCTAATAATATAAGAGTTTTAATTCAAGATCCCATTGAAAATTATCGATCCGAAGTAAAAAGTATTGATGATGGTAGATTAGCACCTATTCCTGGTGATTTACCAGATGATTTTGTTTTTCCGGAGAGTATTTATAATTTTTTTAAAACATCAATACCTCCTGAAAAAACCTTAGCATTTAATAACGAAGTAATTGTTGAGATTTTAACCCAAATAGATGAATCAATAATTTTAGGTTATTTAGAAAATATAACAGCTTTTGGACCTCGAGTAACAGAATCGCCAGAGTGTACGGCAGCTGGTAATTATATTTATAATGAATTTTTAAACTTAGGTATAGAAGCACGAATCGATGATTGGTCTTATGATGGTTATTCAGATAGAAATATTGAGGGAACATTAGAAGGTATTAATGAGTCAAATGATGAGATATATATCATTTGTGCGCATTATGATAGTGTTCCTGGCAGTCCAGGTGCTGATGATGATGGCTCTGGAACAGCTGCAGTTCTTGCTGCTGCAAATATTTTGAGTCAATATCAATTTAATTTCACAATTCGATTTGTGGCTTTTTCAGGTGAAGAACAAGGACTTCTTGGAAGTCATGAGTATGTTGAGGAAGCAGATGCAAATGGTGATAATATTATTGCTGCATTAAATGCAGATATGATTGGTTTTGCTATCACTGAAAACGATGGTAAAAAAATTAAAATCTATGAAAATGAAAATTCAGAATGGATTACGGATTTTACTATTCTTGTTTGCGAAGAGTATTATGATTATATAGAGCTAGATATAATTCCAAGTGGTTTTACATGGGGCAGTGATCATTACAGCTTTTGGGAGTTTGGCTACGATGCTGTTTTTTATCATGAATATCATTTTAATGAATATTATCACTCACCTGAAGATATTATTGAAAATATGAATATCACTTATTCAAAAAAATCGACAAGATTGATAATTGCGACTCTTGTTGAACTTGGTCAAGCATATTTCATAGGTAATCCACCAGATGTTCCAAATACTCCTGATGGTCCAACAGAAGGAATAGAGGGTGTAGAGCTTACATTTTCAACAAGTACCATAGACCCAGATGGAGATCAGCTTTATTACAAATTTGACTGGGGTGACGGAACTTATAGTTACTGGCTTGGGCCATATAACTCTGGAGAAACAATCGAAGCTTCTAATAGCTGGAATAAAGTTGGAATATACGATGTTCGGGTAAAAGCAAGAGATATTAACAATAGATTTAGCGGTTGGTCAGAACCTTTACAAGTAACTATAGCTGATAACTTTCCTCCAGAAGGACCTACTATAAAGGGACCTAGAATTGGAAGAACTGGAAAAACTTTAACTTTTTCATTAATTTCTTCAGATCCTGAGAATCATGATATTTATTATTATGTAATGTGGGGAGATGGAACTTTTGATGATTGGTCAGGTCCATATAAATCAGGTGATGAATTAAAGATTAATCATACATATAGCGTTGGGGGACAAATTGAAATCTCCGTAAAAGCAAAAGATCAATATCAGCAAGAAGGTGATCAGGTCCAGTTCGTAATATTCATAATTAAGGATAGATCAGTATCCAGTCCGATATTACTTAGATTTATGGAACGTTTAATTATGCATTTCCCTAGATTAGAATTTATACTTAATAAATATATATAAAATAAAATTAAGTATTAGTAAACAAAAAATTATATAACACTAATTCTCTTTTTTTAGACTATAGTCTACAACTAAATATAATAAAATATTTATATATAATATACTCATATATAATTATACTCTGGGGAGAGGCATATGGAAACTACGACAACTATCCAAGTATTAAAATCAACCATAGGTAATCCTATTACTCGTAAAATTCTATCAGGACTTGGATATTGTGATAACTGTGGAAAAAATCGTATTGAAATAGCTTTAGAGTTATATGTGGGAACTAGAAAAGACGCATGTTTAAAATGTAAGCTTGCAGAAAAAACTTTAAGAGGAATTATAAAAACAGGTGGCAAAGCCTTTGGAGTAAGTGAGGATAATCTAAAGGAACAATTTAGTCATCCTTCATGGAGAAAGGGACTTGCTAATGTTTTAACAGGAATATCATATTATGGAGTTCAAAAACCCTTTATTACAGGTGCCCCATTTCTCATTGTATGGGACATTACCTATGCCTGTAACCTAAAATGTAAACATTGTTATGCTAATGCCGGAAAAAAATTATCAGATGAATTAACAACAAAAGAAGCAAAACAGGTTATTGATAAGCTTGACAAAATATCAGTTCCAATATTGGCCTTTTCAGGTGGTGAGCCATTAGTAAGAAATGATATTTTTGAATTAACTAAATATGCTCATAATAAAGGAATTTATATCTCAATTGCAACAAATGGAACACTAGTAACAAAGAGCAAAGCAAGGATGTTAAAGAAGGCAGGTGTTGGTTTTTTGCAGATCAGTCTTGATGGAGCATCTGCCAATACACATGATTCATTTAGAGGAATAAAAGGAATGTTTGATAGGACTATTCAGGGAATTAAAAATTGTGTTGAAGAAGATTTTTGGGTAAATATTGCTACAACTGCAACAAAACATAATTACAAAGAAATACCAAAAATCATTGATTTATGTGAAAAACTTGGAGTAAAATGGTTTATGGTCTATAATTTTATCCCAACAGGTAGAGGAAAGTTTATATTAGAAAATGATTTGACACCAGAAGAAAGAGAAAAACTTCTCAAAATGTTATGGGCTAGATTAAAAAGTGGAAGCAAGGTTGATGTCCTATCTACTGCTCCGCAATTTGCAAGAGTTGCATTAGAGTCGGAAATCGGAAAAAATAAAAAAATAATTCCAACACATTTTGCAAATCCTGAGTTATCTGATAAACTTTTAAATCTTTCTGAATTTATTGGTGGTTGTGGTTGTGGGAGATTTTATGCTGCAATAAGACCAAATGGTGATATCGACCCATGTGTATTCTTCCCATTAACTCTTGGAAATATCAAAGAAGTTGATTTTAATGATTTATGGAGAAATAACAAGGTTTTAAAAGAATTAAGAAATAAGGATATTCTTAATGGAAACTGTGGTAAATGCAATTATCGGTACTATTGCGGGGGTTGTAGGGCAAGAGCCTATGCATACACTGGAAATTATTCAGCACCAGACCCAGGGTGTATAAAAAATGCCTAGATAGCTTTTAAGTAAATTGAATCATCATTATTAGTGTAGTACATGTATGTTTTTCTTTTTACATATATCATTAAGAATTTTTGGCCAAACAGTAACTCCTACTTCTCCAAGATGAGCTTTTTTAAGAAGTAACATATATGTTCTTGACTGTCCAATCCCTCCACCAATACTCAATGGAATTTCGTTATTAATTATAGCTTGATGATATGGTAGATTTAGGAAATCAAGTTGACCTGACATTTCAAGTTGTGTTTTAAGAGTTTGAGGATTTACTCTTATTCCCATAGAGGTCAGCTCATGCCGTCTCTTGGTAACTGGATTCCAAACAAGAATATCGCCATTAAGACCATGTGTAGGGTTTCCTGCTTCAGACACTGTTTCAGTTACCCAATCATCATAATCTGCAGCTCTCATTTCGTGAGGATAACCATCTTTTAAAGGCCAACCAATGCCAATGATAAAAACTGCTGGATAATCTTGTATTATCTCTGTTTCTCTCTGTTTTCGAGGTAATTCAGGATATATATCAAGAATTTCTTCTGCATGTATAAATTTGAGTTTATCAGGAAGATTTGGGTAAATATCAGTATCTAGTGCTGGGTATTTTTCAAGTATATAGTTTTCGGCACCTTTTAGAACCTTCCATATCTTTTTTACTGTATCTTTTAAATAATCTAGGTTTCTCTGCTTTGAGGTGATTACTTTTTCCCAGTCCCATTGATCAACATAGGAACTATGATCATGGTCAAGGAAATAGTCTTTCCTGATGGCACGCATATCTGTACATAATCCTTCACCGACTTTCATATCAAACTGTTTTAAGGCAACTCTCTTCCATTTTGTCACAGCTTGGACTATTTGAGCTTGAATTGGTTTTTCAAGTCCCAGACCACAATTAAACTCTATTGGGGTACGCGAGCCATCACGGTCCAAATAATCGTTTACCCCGCTCTCCTTATCAACTATAAGAGGGCAGGTAACCATCATAAGATTGAGTTCCTTACAAAGGTTTTGTTCTATGTAACCTTTAACATCAAAAATCGCACGTTGTGTGTCCTTATTATTTAATAAAGATTTATAGTCTTTTGGTAATATTTTTTCTACATCATTATAATTTCCAATACCTGGTCCAGCGAGATCTGCTTTCTTATCTTGCATATTGATTAAAGCCTCCTTTTTTCAGGCATATAAAATGCTTTATTTAAACTTTTACTCAAAATAGTTTAAAATTCCTTCTTTTTCAAGCCTTTTTCTTACTTTTGGATAAAGAGTTATTTCTTCAAATTCAATCATTGTTTGTTCTAGATTTAAATCTGCTAATTTTTTATAAAAATCTTCATTATTTTTTTTAGTAGATACTAATGCAATATTAAACCTTACATTTTCTTCTTTTAAATTTTCAATTGCTTTAATTTGATATTCAAATCCTTTCTCTGCTCCAGTAAGAAAAGAAAATTCTTTTGGATCACTTCCCTTAAGACAAACGCGAACATGAAGATTTTTAAATTTTGATAACTCTTTCACATATGATATATCTGTTCCAAGTAATATTCCATTAGTTTCAAGGATGAATAAAAACCTTGATTCAATGTTTTTTAAAAGTGTAATTAAATGTCTTCTTCCTATTGTAGGTTCTCCACCGGATATTCGCATTTGATGAAATCCTTTTTTTACCGCAATTTTTTGTAGATTATCTGCAACGTGTTCTGGTGTATAAAATTCTCCAGTATTTTTTGCATTCCAAACACTACTTCCAGACCAACAAAACTTACATCGAAGATTACAGCCAACAGTATCAGCGGTTGCTATTCTACCATAAAATCCTGTTGCTCGAAAACGATAATATTTTTTCATATCTCCATTTACAACGATATTCTCGGTTTTTTTTGAAAGTTCAATTGAATCGTACATAATATAGAAATATCAAAATACCATTTTTATAAGCTTTTAGTAATTACAAACCTTTTATTAATCGTGTTGCTCCTTATCCTAGATTTTAGTTATTATATAATTGAAGTTTTTAGAAATTAATGAGATTTTTAATAAATTAACTAATAACCGCCAATTCTCAAACTTGGATCCCCAAGCAAAACCCATTCCTGAACAGATTTTGCATCAATAGATGAAATACCACCTGCTGGAGTTTCCCAATCTATGGGGAATGTTTCAATAAAATTAGATATCGTATCTTTCCATATATATCCAAGTATTTTTTTGCTACTATTATATTGCTTAAAAAAGTCAACATTAAGCCAATCCGACCCTCCACCTCCATATTCAATACCATACCAACATAGTCCAGTTGATCCTATTGTCGCAATTGAACCACCATGTTGATTACTTACTAATAGCCAGCTCCAACATCCTAGACGAAATGATTGAAAACTCCTTGGCAGGAATATGGATTTTCTAAAATTAGTATTACCTAAATCAAAATCACTATTATGACATCCGCCAACAAGACAAATTGGTAATTTATTTTGATTAAATAAAAATAACATATGATATCTGCCAAATCTACCCAGATAAGAACCAGATGGTGAATATGTAACCCAAGTATGTTTACTTCCATGTCCAGATAGATATAAAAATCCACATCCTTGATTAATTGCCCTTATTACACTTAAACCAAATTTTGATAAATTCCCAGTGGAAGCCCAGAGTTTTACTGGGATAAAACCATCCATCTCATCGATCGCTCGTTGAGTTATAATTTCGCCCTCATATCCCTCGAATTCATCATATGTATCTCCTCCAACAACAACCATCCTTTTAAACCAAGAATCATCAGCAATTTGATATTCATAATTTATAATCTTATCAATTACAGTTTCAACTTCTTTTATATTAAGACAAGCAAGTCTGCCTAAACAAACATCAGGTTTGAGATCAATTAATTTATCTTCAGCTTCATCTCCTTTCCACTCACCAAAAATTCCATTATTATCTAAATCCCAACTAGAAAAATTATAATTTTCATCATATATATCTGCGTAATAAAGATCGCTTACAAATCTATCTTCAGTACCATACATATCATTGTTATAACAGTAACGAACAGGGATATCTTTAGAACTTCCAACAAATATTACATATGTAATTTCCCAATTTTCAATTGAGTCCTTTATGAAATATTTAATTTTTTCTTGATTATCTCGACCCTTAACCTCGAAATATTTACCCTCATAAATGTCATTAAGTGAAATAGAAATTGTTAAAATTCCTAATTTATTTTTATGCTCTATCAAAGTTGAAATAGATGAACTAAAACTAGTTGGTGCAATAATGATCATGTCATACTTTTCATTTATGAAAATGTTTATGTTTTCTTCATTTGCACTTACAAAGATAGATGCAATCATTATAAAAAACATTGTCGCCGTAATCATTTTTTTCATAATTCTTCTCCTGTAATTTGGTTATAGCAAGTTGCATTATATAAATATATTTAATAAATATTCCCTTTTATATATTAAAAATTTCACAAAATATTTTTCATGAACGGATTTAGAGTTAATAATATAAATTTTTTTTAATGCTAAAAATGAATTTAAAAATAAAATTTTAGACAAAATTCCTCGAAAAGTATATAAACAAGTAACTAGAAATAATATACTGTCAATATTTGACATGATAAAATAAGTCAATATGATTGGTGAGGTCGAGAAATTGAAAGACCCAAATAAAATAACAAAAAAATTACAAAAATTGGTTGAAAATAGAAAGACAAATATTGTGGTTTTAAAACAGGACGCTTATAAACAATATTCAAGACCATCAAGAAAATCCACTTCAATAAGTGATTACGTTTATAGTAGTATGGATGATACCTAATAAATTTTTTTAAAAACTAATATGCATTCAAACTTTTTTGAAAACCTTTACCTGTCCAACAGTATAAACAAAGTTTATTTTTCGGAAATCCAATAGCCTCAACCATATCATCAAGTAGTTGATATCTCAGAGATGTTACACCTAAATCATTTGCTATCCAATCGATCATTTTTTTATATTTCTTAGAATTTGAATCTAAATACTCAGAAATATCCTCAATATCCTTTCCCTCTATTGCTCTTATTGCTTTTCTTGCAGCAAGTTCCTTAGTACTTCTTGTGGACAGATTATATATACATGGAAACATAAGGGGTGGACAGGCAGGTCTAACATGAATCTCTTTAACACCAGCATTTTTTAATTTTGTGATTGTAAAATTTTTAAGCTGAGTACCACGAACAATGGAATCCTCACATAATATTATCCTATTATCTTTTGCAATCTCATCATTCGCAATCAGTTTCATTAAAGCAATTTTATCTCTTACATCTTGGGATAAGGGAGTATAACTTCTACCATACCCAGGTGTATATTTAACCAAAACACGTCTAAATGGTATACCAGATTGCATAGCATAACCAATAGCATGACTAGTTCCTGAATCAGGAACGCCTGAGATAAGGTCAACTTTAACATTGTCTCTTTTTGCTAAAAGCATCCCACAATTTTCTCTTACCTTCTCAACATTTATTCCTTCGTAAGAAGATGCAGGAAATCCTGTATATATCCACAAAAATGCACAAATTTTATTGTCATTTTTACCATCTTTTTTCTTTTCAATACCCTTTTGACTTAAAAATACAATTTCTCCTGGATCAATAAATTTCTTAATATTATATCCCAGATTTGGAAATGAACATGATTCACTTGTAACAGCAACAGAACCATTTTTTTCTGCAATTACTAGTGGAGTAACACCGTTTCTATCTCTTGCACAATAAATTCCATCTTTAGTTAATAATAGCAAGGATATAGATCCAGTAATCTTATCATACATTTTTTCAATACCCTCAATAATAGAATTTTCCTGATTAATGAGATGTGCAACAAGTTCAGTTGTATTTGTTTCACCCCTATCAAGTTCACTAAAAGATATTCCCTTATTTATCAACATATTAACTAAATCATCCTTGTTAGAAACAAGTCCTGAACAACATATTGCAAAGGGTCCGAACTTACTTTCAAAAGTCAATGGTTGAGGGTCTTTATCAGAAATTACTCCAATACCTAAATTACTTACAATTTTATCAGAACCCTCATAAAATTTTGATTTAAACTGTGAATTTGCGATATCATGAATCTTTTTTACGGGTATTCCATTTTCATTAAAAAATGCTATTCCACCAAATTCAGTTCCTAAATGACTATGATAGTCAGTTCCATAATATAAATCAGATATACAATTATCATTACTTACAACACCAAATAAACCACTCATTAGTTCCCCCAATAAAAGGAAAATAGTGAGCCGTATTTAAAAATTATTAATTAATAAAAATTACCTATTGGTTTTGAATTTTAAAATTACTCCAGAACCCTTTAATTTATCCTGAATTTTATCTATAAATTCAATCTCTTCCTCGATTGAGACAATACCCTTCCAATCATATATAAAATCATGATCGCCAAGAGAGGGTTTGAGTCCCATTTCAACAAGTTTTTTCAAGATTTTAGATGATTTTACACCATCAGAACTAAGATATACATCTATATATGTTTCCATGTATCTACCCCTAAGAGATAATGAATATGAGTAATAAAAGATTGTATATAATTTTAACCTAATAAACTATCGAAAATTATTTTTCAGGTAACTGAAACCAAATAAAATTTAGATTACTCCAATCATCATGATCAAACCATCCATGAGAACCATCTGAATAATCAAGAATCTGATGAGTATATCTATAATTCATAACACTTTTATAATTACTAAATATCCACCAACAGAGTTGCCAAGGATATAATGTTCGGATATTATCACATCCAAAAGGATTAAAAATATCAATACCAAGTGTATGGCCAGTTTCATGCATAATATAACAAGCACAGGCAAAATCAAGCGGGTTATTTCTCTTTTTAACAACATTTTCTACAGCAGTTGTTGTAACTTGAAAACTATTAATTCCCCTAACATTACTGTTAATTAATTTACCCTCACCAACAAATGCATAAGCAGTAGCTCTTGGATTATCATAGATAAAAACAGCATATCTAAAAACCCCACGTCTCCAATTATCTGGATTGTTATGTAAAAAATATTTATAATATATGTCAAGAATTTCATTTCTCCAAGATAAATAATCAAATGGAATTATTTCTCCACCACCCATACATCCATCATCCAAATGATAAACAATATTACGAGGATTATATCTATCGGCCAACAGATCCTTTGTTGAATTAGGAACTCTAAATCCTTCACCCTTTGGTCCGTAATCCATCTGATCAAGTTCAATGAATAGATCTTTTCTAAAAGGATCGGAAAACCATTCAGATGTCATATACTCTTCAATATTTGTTAATCCATCATTTTCAGGATCTAAAATTGAATGATCATCCCAGGAATTAGGATCGTATTTCCAATGATGTTCCCAATAAAAAGGAATACAATCATTATCAAAGTCATCATCAGAATTATCAATATATGGGTCTGATCCATACAAGTTTATTTCAGCCCAATATGGTACGCCGTCATTATCATAATCGTTTTGATAGATATTAAACCAAATCTCACAATCATTTTCATCTTCATAATAGGAACCATCATCACAGCCATTTAATCTTCCATAGCCACTAGGGTCATCTATGAAATCATCACCATTCCAATAGTTAGTTCTAATATCATAAAATAATTCTACAGTATTATCATTTAAACTACCACCTATATCACAAGAACTATTATTATCAAATAGCTGAAATTTAATATTGACTTCTGTAATATCATCAGGAAC
>SMTZ1_10004642_pt1 | contig 14767 bp, 18 predicted proteins | sample DeeMarSWOR136_30_FD_25667 | JGI IMG/M metagenome (IMG submission 25667)
TCTTCGTAATTTTCTTCTTCTTTTCTTAGTGTTCTTAGTGGTTTTCTGCCTTTTTCATCTTCGTCTGTGGGATATTTTTCATCTTTCATTTGTCTCTCCTCATATCTACAATATTTCAATGCATCTTTTTCTTTGAAATCATATCCTTTCCTTCTCCAAATTATATCTTCATAGCATCCCTTGATATTTAAAGTTGATTATTATGTACATTGGATATTGATTAGTAGGAAAATCTTACAATCGTAACATTCGCCATTACGATCTAATGCCGCAAATTCAGGCCCATGAATAGCACATTCTATAATTCTCTATGACTTCCATTTCGGGTATTTTACCCTGTATCGTTTGTAATTCGCTATTGTTTTAGGGAGCTCCTTTATTACGTTATCAAACGTTGCTCTATCTATGAATATTTGGTGTCTCCCTTTACCATCTGGGATGATCATATATTCTACTATTACACCATCAAATAAGTCTTCACTATCAGGGGATATATCATACAGATTTAGTAACTCTCCTTTGTATATCGTTTTACTTCCTGTTTTCATATTCTTTCTGCTTCCTTTAAATTACAATTTTAAGCCTTATTTCTTTAAAACCTATATCATCTAAAACTTAATATCATCTTTTATAGTAATGATTGACGAGATTATTTTTTCCTTTCTTTCCCCCTTTTATCTTTATATCTCCAACCATATCCAGGGTATTTCTTCTCGTTAAAGCCTTTTACAAACTCGTAGAACTCTTTTGGATTGCTGAAACAAAATGTTCTTATTACGTCCCCTGTTTTTTCATCGAATAACTCAATGACTTTTTTATTCATCGTTTTAAATTGACTCATTTAAGCGTATCCTTTATTGTGTGCTTTTATATAGTGTATATGGAGCGCCTTTTTTGTTTTAAAGGATTTTCCGCAATGTTCACATTTTGGCATATGCTATACCTCACCTTGTTATTTTGTAGCTTTTACTTCTTTAAAAACATATTGTTAGAAACACATGTTTTGTGCAGGTAGTCGCTGAGTTCCCTTCAGGCAGGGAACCTTTATACCGAAGTATCTACATGTTCTTTATGTTTTTAATAGAGTTAAAAGGAGGTAAATATTATGATGGTTGGAGGACAGCAACCAATTATCATCCTTAGAGAAGGAACGAAACGAGAAAAAGGAAAAGGCGCACAACTCAACAACATCATGGCAGCACGAGCAATCTCAGACGCAGTGAAATCAACACTCGGTCCAAAAGGAATGGACAAGATGCTGGTCAACTCCATGGGTGATGTCGTCACCACTAACGATGGAGCAACCATTCTCAAAGAAATCGATGTGGAACACCCTGCAGCAAAGATGATTGTCGAAGTCGCCAAATCACAAGACGATGAATGCGGCGATGGAACAACATCAGCCGTGATTCTCACCGGTGAACTGTTAAAATACGCTGGAGAACTCATCGAACAGAACATCCACCCAACCGTGATCTGCGCTGGATATAAGCTCGCTGCAACCAAAGCAATTGCTGAGCTCAGCAAAATGGCAATCCCTATTAAACCTGGTGACAAAAAAACCCTGAAAAACATCGCGATGACCTCGATGGCTAGTAAAGGTGCAAGTGCATCAAAAGAACTCCTCGCCGATGTCGTCGTTGACGCAATCACCAGTATTGCCGAACACATTGGTGACAAAACCATCGTGGATATGGACAATATCCAGATCCAAAAGAAACACGGTGGTAATATCCAGGAGACTCGGATCATAAAAGGAATCATCCTGGATAAGGAACGCGTCCATGAGGGAATGCCACGACATCTCAAGAACGTAAAAATAGCACTCGTGAACACAGCCTTAGAAATCAAAAAAACAGAGGTTGATGCACGCATTCAAATCCAAGACCCTACCCAGTTGCAGGCATTCCTTGATGAAGAGGAATCCATGCTACGGAAAATGGTCAAAAAAGTCAAAAAAAGCGGTGCGAACGTCCTGATCTGTCAGAAGGGCATTGATGATCTTGTTCAACATTTCCTCTCTAAAGAAGGCATCTACGCGGTCAGACAAGCAAAGAAAAGCGATATGGATAAACTCGCCAAAGCAACCGGTGCTATCGTCGTCGCAAACCTTTACAAGCTTTCTCCAAAAGACCTTGGATTCGCTGGCAATGTCGAGGAACAAAAAATCGGTGATGATAAATTGACATTTATCACTGATTGTAAAAACCCCAAGGCAGTGTCCGTCCTCATCCGTGGCAGCACCGAACACGTCGTCGATGAACTTGACCGTGGGATGCATGACGCGTTGTTTGTCGTCAAAGTCGCGTTAGAAGATGGAAAACTTATTCCTGGCGGCGGCGCAGCAGCAACAACCATTGCAATGGCACTGCGAGATTATGCAAGCACAGTCGGTGGACGAGAACAAATGGCGATAGAAGCCTACGCAAACGCCGTCGAAATCATCCCCAAGACCCTCACAGAAAACGCAGGGCTTGATCCGATTGACATGATGATTGAAATGCGCCGAGTCCATAAGAAAGGCAATAAAAACGCTAGTGTTGATGTCTTTACTGGGAAAGTCGTGGACATGATAAAAAATAATGTAATTGAACCACTCCGTGTCAGCGTCCAAGAAATACAAGCCTCAACCGAAGCAGCAACCATGATCCTCCGGATCGACGACATCATCGCATCAAAGAGCGGGGGTGGCGGTGGTATGCCTCCTGGTAGAATGCCTGGTGGCGGCGGGATGGGCGACTACTAAACAGTTCTCCTCTTTTTCTTTTTTCTCCAGTTACAGCTTCGAGATTAAGAGAGTTTAACTCAAGGTTGGAATCCCTTACCCTGCATTTTTTCCTTTCTTACAGGAGAAAATTATGATTTTTATAACGAATTATAAATTTTAATCTGGAAAAAGAGAGTTGCCCCCTAAAATTTTGTAAATTTATGTTTCAGATTCTTCCGTACAGCGATAAAATAATCGTTGATTTGATGTTTGAATATTAAATTTCACGTCAGGAAATTTTCTTTTTAATAATTTTTACTGCGTGTAAAACAAAATCTCTATCAAACTCACCAATTGGTGTTGAAGTATCAAAAATACGGTTAGGGATATGAAAGTCATCAAAGTAAAAACCTTCACGTATTTTAAATTTATATTTTTCACGATGTATCTCCTCTCCTATTCTATGAAGATCATTCTCAGTAAAATCATAACCTACAGTTTGTAATTCTTTTACCACGATATCTGTTGTATACACTCCTCTTGCAAAAAAACAAATAGCAAGGCTTGATAGAATTTGACGCCAGTATTCCTCCTTCAATAAATTCTCAACAAGTTCATCAGGATTAAGTTTACGGTTAACAAGAACTTTTTGATCGATACTATACCAGCATTGTCCAGATGGCTATGACGAGCACTAATAAATACGCCTATATGTGCTCCCGGTCCAGTATGATATCCTGGCATTTCATTGCCCATAAAGCTCAGAGCAAAATCCATTCCACCATATTTAGAAGCAGCATATTCTACTCCACGTGCCAGAGCTCCATAAAAACCATCTGATTTGTCAACAATTAATTTTACTGCTTCTATGTAGCTATTATAGTCCCCCCTTCGAAACTTAATTCCATTTGTTTCCTTCTCAGTAATAATACCCTTTTCTAAGGCTTCAGTTGCCTAGGCTAAAACCACACCAGTGCTTATTGAATCAAGGCCTCTTTTTTCTACTTGATCCATCAATTTAAGGTAATTTTCAGGTTCAGATATTCCTAACATTGATCCTAATGCGTACATTGGTTCGTAGTCATAACAAATCATAGAAGTCTTGTAGAATTACGGTTCATCCCCATACGGTGCTCTTAAAGCGGCGATATGAATACAGCCAATAGGACAATGAGAACACGCAAGTCGTCTCCCTAGATATTCCTGAGCAAACACCTCTGCTGAGATTTTTGAAGCATGCTAAAACCTCGCTGTTTGTACATTCCTCGTGGGAAGACCACCGAGTTCGTTTAAAGGTAGAATATTCTCAGCAGTCCCAAGGCCATGATATTTCTGCATAACAGGGGAATTCACAGCAGAATTATACACTTCATCGTACACATTTTGAAAGTGTTTGCTATCTGTAATTTTAAGCAAACGTTTTCCAGAGATCACAATCGCTTTCAGCTTTTTACTTCCAAATACAGCACCAAGACCAAGCCGACCGAAATGCCGATATGTTTCAGTAGTCACGCAAGCATAGGACACAAGTCTTGCCTGCACTACCGATATGCATAATCGTTCTCAAGCCTGAACCAGACTCGTTTTCACGGATAATTCGACCAACTGTGAAGATGCTTTCTATCTCCCAAATAGTTGAAGCGCCACGAAAATGAACTTTATCATCATGAACTGCTAAATACGTTGGATTATTACTTATACCTCTTATGACAATAGCACCATAGCCTAGCCTGCCATACGAATAGCAATAGCACTTCTTCCTCCATAATGACTTTCCCCAAAATTTCCTGTGTGTGGTGATTTAAACATTGCTATAGTTTTTGAAGCAAGGGGAAATAAACAAGTCAACGGTCCCACTATAAAAACAATAGCGTTTTCTGGTGAAAATGGATCACATCCTTTTGGAAAATTTTCTTGTAAAAGTTGAATAGCAATTCCAGTGCCCCCAATATGTTTTTCAAATAAATCCTGCCTTTTTTCAATCCAGAACTTGTTGCTCGATAGATCAATATGGAGAATATTTGAAGGTATGTAATAATAAATCAATGTTTGACCTCCCTCGTCTTTTCAAGTTTTAAAACACCATGTGGACAGAATTTAACATAATACCCGCAATGAACACAAATCATTGGTTTATTTATCTCATCATTCCAAAATACCGCCCCAATAATACATGCATCCTTACAGCGTCCACAGCCAATACATTTGGTAATATCTACTTTTACTCCGCCACCTTCTCTTGGTGTAAGCGCACTTGTTGGACATATCTTCGCACATGGCGGGTTATCACAGGCTCTTCAGACTATCACCATAAAACTTCGTTCCATACCACCAATGGATTTAACACCTACACAACTTCTCGCTAATCCTCCCTCCTGTTGCCTTGGTGAACAGGCAAACATACAACTCTGACAACCAATACGTCTTTCAGTATCAACAACAGCTAATCTCATACATTATTCCAGCTATTGCATTAGTCTTTTCAAGGATTTAGTATTTTTGGATAATTACATTTTCATATAGAATTTATTTTTTTACTTTAATAGAAAAAATCATTAATGTTATAAAAAAGAATTCTATAACAGTAAAACTATTGGTATAATACACCCGAAATGGAGTGTCAAAAAAGATATAAGAAGAAAACGTAATGAGGGGCACAAATGACAATGAACAATCCTTTAGGACGAGGAGCAATCACCCGAACACACGCCCCGCTCAATCCAAAGTTGCACAAAATTAGGGTACCCGTATCCCCAAATCGGAAATTATTTTTAATACAAATGACATGCCCATTTTACCAGCCATCTCCCTATTCGGGGATTTCAAAGCGTCGCTTGACTGACGATTTTAATAGAATGTTGATATCTTAATGGGATCATTATGAAAAATATCAAGAAAGTCGCATTCGTCGGCAATTATCTACCTCGTCGATGCGGAATTGCCACATTTACGACAGATCTATGTGAGTCTTTTGCATCGAATAATCCCAGCTTCCAATGTTATGCAATTCCTATAACCGACATTGAAGAAGGTTATCAATACCCTGAACGCGTTCGTTTTGAGATCAAGGAACAGGATCTCGACGCCTACAAGGCAGCCGCTGATTTTTTGAATCTCAATGATGTTGATATCGTCTGTCTCCAATTCGAATATGGAATTTTTGGCGGAAAAGCAGGCAGTTATATCTTATCATTGTTGCGCAATCTGAAAATGCCTGTGATAACAACACTTCATACGGTGCTTAAAAATCCAAATGTTGAACAGCGCTGTGTTATGGATGAACTGCTTGCGATATCTGATTATGTAGTTACCATGGCCCAGAAAGGTGTTGAAATTCTCCACGATGTATATAAACCACCTCCGGGCAAGGTTCGTCTGATACCGCACGGAATACACGATGTGCCCTTCATCGATCCCAATTTCTATAAGGATAAATACAGCGTCGAAGGCAAAATAGTCATTCTTACTTTTGGCCTGCTTTCTCCGCAGAAAGGCATCGAAGTCGTACTACGGGCGCTCCCGAAGGTCATAAAGAACTACCCCAATACCGTTTACTTGGTTGCCGGGGTTACACACCCTAATCTTCTCAGGCATGAGGGCGAGAAATACAGGCTTTCACTGCAGCGCCTTGCCAACGAACTTGGTATCAAAGGGCACGTCATATTTCATAATAAATTTGTTTCCATAGAAGAACTCAAAGAACTTATTACGCTTGCCGATATTTACATTACTCCCTATCTTGAAGAAACCCAAATTACATCGGGAACACTCGCCTATTCTTTTGCCGCAGGCAATGCCATAATATCAACGCCATACTGGCATGCTCAAGAGTTGCTTGCGGACGGGAGAGGCATTCTTGTACCATTCAGAGATTCAGACTCCATAACCAAGGCAATCACAAGACTCATTCAAAATGAGGTCGAACGTCATACTATGCGCAAGAATGCTTATCTACTAGGCCGCGAAATGACCTGGAACAAAGTAGCGCGACAATACGGAGAGCTGTTCGCAGAAGCTCGCCAAAAACGGTCAGCGGTCATGCGAAAGAAGATCCCGATGCGACCTCTTGACGAACAACCGCCCATTTTACCAAAAATCAAACTTGACCATCTGATACGAATGACTGACTCCATAGGAATATTTCAGCATGCAAAACATAATATTCCCAATTTCGCCGAAGGATATTGCACGGACGATAATGCAAGAGCGCTTATTCTCACAGTATTGCTTGAGAACCTCAGCACAATAAATTCCTTGATACTTAATGACCTCGCAACCCGTTATCTCGGCTTCGTGAGATATGCCTGGGATGAAAAAACCGCACGATTTAAATCTTTACTCACATTTCAACGTAAATGGGTGGAGGATAACTTTTCTGAAGACAGCCATGGCCGAGCAGTATGGGCACTCGGAACCTGCATCGGCCGTTCCAGGAACGAAGGTTTTAGTCAAATGGCTGCAGAGATTTTCGAGTACTCCCTTACGCCCGTATCTTCATTTTCTTCGCCGCGAGCATGGGCCTTTGCGTTGATCGGAGCCCAGGACTATCAGCGACGGTTCCCAGGCGACAGGTCTGCCCGTAATAGTATGGACGTACTTTCAACAAAACTTATGAAACTTTATGACGAAAACAGTAGCGCTGAATGGAACTGGTTTGAACCGGTTTTAAGTTACTGTAATGCGGTAATCCCCCACGCCCTTATTGTCAGTGGACGAGACCTCGCCAACGAAAAAATGCTCAGATGTGGGATTGAATCATTAAATTGGCTGATAAATATGCAGACTTCCTCTCGCGGCCATTTTCAGCCTGTTGGCATGGATAAGATATTTGAACGCGGCAGCTCCAAACCCGTTTTCGATCAACAGCCGATAGAAGCATATTCTACAATTTCGGCCTGCTTAGAAACATACATAACAACAAAAGACAAGCGTTGGTATAATGAAGCTGAAAAAGCATTCCAATGGTTTCTTGGAACTAACGATCTGGGAATTCCGCTCTACGACCCGGTAAATGGCGGCTGTTACGACGGGCTGCACGTGGACAGGATAAATCGCAATCAAGGCGCTGAATCGACCATCGCGTTTCTTCTATCCCTGTACGAGATGACGAACATTACGAACATTATAGAGACTTTCAAGGAGCCAATTCTAGAATGAAAAAAAGAAACACATCCGAGGAACACTCACCCGTATTTGTAAAAGATATGGGTATTATTTTTGTGCCTGAGAGACAACGTGTCATTATACGCCCACATATTCCTTTCAGCGAATCGCGGATTGAACGGATCATATCACGAGTGTTGACACTCGATGAATCTGATATACAGAAAGAATTTAAGTGCGTCCTTGACAAGTTTTCACATCGGCATCATAATTTCGAATCTCTTTTGGAGCGCCAATTTGACTCCCTCCGGAGGTTCATGCCGACCGATGTGTTACCTTCGCGAGAACGAAGGCTCCTTATTGGCTCATTCTTTTTGGCTGAATATTCATTCGAATCAGTCGCCCTTTTCAATCCTTCGATAGTTCCGCATCCAGACCAGTCGGGACTGCCGCCAGGTTCCCTCCGTTTTATATTAACATTGCGGGCTACAGGTGAAGGACATATTTCATCTTTGAAATTTCGTTCTGGATGTATTGACGAAGAGTACAACATATCAATCGATGATTCATCTGGTTTTGCCACCATGGCAGAAATAAAAGCGAATCCTCTTTACGACAAGATATGTTTTGCTCGGAAACTCCAAGAAATGGGTGTTTTCAGTGATTTCTCGAATCTCATTATCAATTCGTTATCGGATGAATTCACTTTTACCGAACTTATGGAAAATGTTAAAATTCAGATCTACAACCATCAACCGTTATCTCCGGCTAACAGCCTTGCCAGAGATAAAATTCAATGGCTAGCTCGATGCAACTATGAAGCTCAATTCGAACCATCGGTTCCTCTATCCGAACGGGTACTATTCCCATTCTCGCCCAGCGAACAAAACGGCATTGAGGATGCGCGATTCGTTCTTTTTACTGACGATGATGGAAGAAAGAAATACTACGCTACCTATACCGCTTATGACGGCAAGACTATCCTTCCACAATTGATAGAAACGGAAGATTTCGTACATTTCAAAATGGCTACACTAAACGGGAGCGCTGCCGTCAATAAAGGAATGGCTCTGTTCCCACGCAGGATAAACGGTCGTTACGCGATGGTATCACGCCAGGACCACGAGAACCTTTTTTTGATGTACTCTGATAATATCCATTTCTGGTATGATATCATACCGCTTATGAAGCCTTCTTACCCATGGGAATTCGTGCAGGTTGGGACCTGCGGTGCACCGATTGAAACCAAAGAGGGATGGCTTCTTCTCACTCATGGCGTTGGGCTTTTTCGGCAATATTCTATTGGCGCCATTCTTCTAGATAAAGACAATCCATCGAAAATACTTGGCCGTTTGAGAGAGCCGCTCATTCATTGGACAGAGAATACCCGATCAGGTTACGTTCCAAACGTTGTATATACTTGTGGGGCGCTCCCTCACAAAGACAAGCTTGTCGTTCCCTATGCAATGTCCGACCAACAGATTACCATTTCCTTGATTTCACTCTCTTCTCTCCTTGAGAAACTATTACATAGGACAAGTTAGCTCATACATAGGTATAACATGCTTTTACTAATTAGCGAGAAATTAAAACGGCATTGCAAAGAACGATATATCTGGGAAGCGACTCCATATCATATAAAAATAGAAAACAATGATTCCAAAATGCAGAATGACGCGCACAGCTAATTTGAAACGAAAAACAATCGAGGAATATGAGTTAAAACCGTGTTAATACTTTACCGATAATGTTATGTCAACGATTAGTAGAAAATATGAAGGAAAAAATATAGACGAGGAAGAACAGGTAGGAGAAATAATATGGTATGGAAAAGATGCCCTTCTTGTAAACAATGGTATAACAACATAGAGGGCGTACCACAAAATTGTCCAAATTGTGGAAAGGAAATAACATGCGAATGTCATCGATTAGCACAAAAAACATCCATCATAAAACCGCGCTAATGTTTCCCCGCTCCGTTTAAGAAAGATTTCTATTATTGGGTTTTCGATACGATTTTGGCTGTTTTTTCATGGGGGCTTTTACCCTATACGCCGTAATCCCTTCGGTGGCTTGACAATAATTAGCACGGTAATTCTAAGGGAAAAAAACAAAAAATTTTTACTTTTTAATTCAAGTTCCAATCTCAATAGGGGTTCAAATCCCTTCCCCTGCATAATTTTCCTTCTGTAAAAGGTTTTAAATAGAGCGGAGGTCTTTATTTTCATAAAGGGTGGGAAATAGATGAAAAAATGGTTGCCGATTGGAATCATTCTTTTGTTTGTTGGAACATGTACCATTCCATCTGTAACATCAGAACAGATTCGTGGTAAAACTGTCATTACGGTTGATGATGAACCTGGTGATGCAGACTATACATCGATAAAGGAGGCGTTGAATCATTCAGTTCCTGGTGACACTATCGAAGTGTACAGTGGGACGTATTACGAAGATCGTATTACTGTTTATAAACGAGGAATCACCATTAAGGGAATCGCCCAGGAGCTTGCAGGTGGAAATGACACAGGAAGACCAATAATGAACACGACCCTTCATAAGAATATCTTTAATGTTCGAAGCGACGATGTCACAATTACAAATTTTGTGATGATTGATCCACCACCACATAATGTTATCAATGAACTCATACGAGTATGGGGAGATAACAGCACCGTTTCAAATAACGATTTTTATGGGGGATTCACCGCGATTTACGTCGGAGGTGATGAGTATTACCCTGACCACCATCCTGTAGAAACACATATCATTGAGAACACAATTAATCACACGAGAACAGGTGTTTATCTCGGTGGCCCCGAAGGTAATATTTCATATAATCGCTTTCATGAATGCATTTATCGAGCAATCAGAATCTGGGATGGTTCGAACACTAGTATCATTACGCATAACATCATGAGTAATTGTTCGACTGGGATTGAATACGCCAACGGATCTGACACTATCATTTCGTATAATGTGATCACCTTATGTTGGACCGGCATCGAACTAGGGGTACACCCTGCAGAAAATATCAGTGTCCTGTTGAATGAATTTTCAACATGCAGCAGAGGCATCTCTATGGGTATCGAAAGCGATATGGTACAGGTACAACAAAATAATTTCATGAATAATACAAAGGATATTCGATTCGTTCAATTATATCCATTGAAATACAATGTGTTTTTCCATCGAGTATTTGATGGTAACTATTACGATTCATGGCAAGGAACTGGTCCTCACCGCATCTGGGGCGCAGCAGTGATCTTTGTGATTCCTATCTTTCTACCCGAATTTTTCATCTCCATTCCTATTTGGATACCATGGGTGTACCGAGATTTAAATCCAGCACAAGAACCCTATGACATCTCAGGAATGATCTGAAAAATATCTGAAATTGTAGTCTTTTACAGGAGTAATTATTATTCACTGTTTAGAATTTAATTGGTAATCTGAGGTTCACATCCCTTCCCCCGCATTCTAATAATCATACAACTCGCCGATCATCACAACCCCAAAGATATGACCATTCCGGGCAAACCCCAGGAAGAAAGCAAAGGACCCTAACGTGAAATCCCGCTGCAGGGAAATCAATGGACACCCCAGACATGATCCCAACAACTTAAGCGAATCTTTATCGCACAAGACGTCAAGCGCCGACCCATATTTTTGATAATACGAATATTTCCCGAACAGGATGCCGCCGACCACAATCGTCTCGTTATATCCCTCCTCCGGTATTGGGAGCGCAGTAACAATACACGGCATCAATAGCATGCCAGAGAGGAGGCCAATGACGAAGAAACATCGTGTTCTTCCACGCATAGCAATCATAGTAACCTCAGGAAAGGAAACCCGGTTGACAGCGTAGCACCATCCAACTCATGTATCTCAAAACTTATGGTGTGAAGATAGAACCGAAAATGAGGGTCTTCGTTGACCCAAGTGGCATTATACCAATGCGATGGGTGATACGAGAATGAGGCGAATATCTTTTCATCCAGGAGAATGTCCGCTCCGGAGATCTCCCAATCACAATAGAGCCACAACTGAATGTCACCCACAATAAGGCAGAATGGAAAGAAACAGATGGTCCTATTGTGGATGTACAGCCCCTGCGGCGCCGGCTGAAAATTCCAGATCTGGAGCCGATGAGGAAAACTCGGTTCAACTAGACTCCTTTCATTCAGTGGAATCGGGCTAACCGTCCTCAGGGGTTCCTTCATCGAACCATTACTGAAAGCTACCGAATGAAAAGGCAGAATACCAACTACGACTAGCATAACAACACAGATAAGCACGCTTCCCCGATGCATAAGAAAAAGAAACACGTTTTCTATTTATATAATTTATGAATTAAAAGTCATTCTGGAGTTATTGCGAGGCTCATGAAATAATCTGAATCCCGGGGGGCTCATGTCCGCCCCCAATAAAAATAATTGATATTACATTAAAATTATACTAATGAAAATTCGTTCGAATCTCCCCCCTCGTCTAATATTAATCAATATCTTTATTTGCTTGAAAAAGATTCTAGCGAAATATACCACATTTTTCCACTGTTTTTTTGGAAGGGATTTGTATCTTTTGAGGTAATCCCTTCGGCGGCTTGGCAACCGTTTTTTTCTCCTGTTAAATGAACTTAAAAACGCAAAATCACAAAAGGGCTTCGGACCTCCTGTAACTCTTAAAAAAGGTCTTAAGAAACCGTGTCACTACTTCTGTTTCTAAAGACATATTTTAAGATATAAAGAAATAAGATGTAATTCAGCAGAAATGTCAGTATCATGTAAAGATCATCTGCTGGTTACTTATGTCATATCTCAGGACTTTATTTATCTGACAAATCATCAACAAAAAACTAACTGATTTTTTTTAGCAGATTGTTTATAGATTAATTTTTGGTTCTCTCTTGATTTTGTTAAGTGTTGGAGTTTCTGGGTTATCTCTTATATCATGTATCATTTTTAATATACATGAATATTTTTTACTTTTTTATCTACGTATGAAATTCTATGATTCTAATTTATGCCACAGGTGGCGAAACCATTTTTGTTGCACAGGATCGCTGGATAGATTTTCATTCCATGCGTCTTGAACGTTGATCTTTGATGATTCTACCTTGAATGAATTTGAAACATAAAATTTTCTCCATCGTTCCATATCTTCATCTATTTTACAAAAACATTTTCTACATACCATAAATCTTTTTCCTAATGCAGGGTGACGATGCCCTTGTAAAATTCCTAATTTTTTATCACATTCTTCACATTTTACCATATTATTTGTCCTCCTAAAAAAAGAGAATTAAACTATGTAACCGTCCTTAATATTCCGATGATCGCTTTCTTAGTTTTCAGCGTTAATTACATTAAGTCATCTAACTCATCAATCTGATCTTGTAAGTCTTACTCTTCGAAAGTCATCTTCTTCTAATAATTGTAGTCGTTTTCGCTTTCTCCAGTCAATATCGTTTTCAAAGACTGTAAATTCTTTGTCAATATTCATTGATTTCATCTGTCCTTTCCAAAATTTGTTGGGTAATAGTGGTATAGAGTAAGTACTATATATCATTGTGTATAAAGGTATATAAATATGTAAAACTATGACATATCTATGTAGAACATGGTAAAGAGAATACGAATGAACATATCTTTAACAAAAGAAGAAAATGCACTAATCAAAAAACTTGCGAAAGAAGAAGAAAGACCATATAGCAGACAAATAGTTTATATGACGAATTTCTATATAAAAAATAATAAGAAAAATGTGGTGAAATAAATGAAATATATATGTAATCAATGTGGTAATGTTACTCAGGAACATGACGTGATAATTCATTATACAAAGGGTTCCGATGGATTAGAAATTGTTGTTCTTTGTCAGTTGTGCTTAGATGAGTACTTGGAAAAAACAAAGGTAGATACTGATAGAAAAGATGAAGATGCTGAAAGAATGAAAATGAAAAGGAAATGGTAATTAAAAAAAGGTAATTAAAAAAAATTTGTCTAATTAGTTTTTTTTATACATAGCTTTTTCATAAAAATGCAGGTTTAATGGTTATAAAATAGTAGGTTTGAGGCATGACAAATGAAAGATGAAAAATATCCCACAGACGAAGATGAAAAAGGCAGAAAACCACTAAGAACACTAAGAAAAGAAGAAGAAAATTACGAAGAGGAAGAAGAACAGAAAAGAATACAAAAAGATAAGATCATAGATGAAGAAGAAGACGAAGAAAAAGAAGAAGAAGATGAATACGCTGATTATTCAAAAAAAGAAACATAAAAAAATAAAAATATATAACCATCCAGAAAAAACAGTTTTGAAATTGTAGGTTGTAGCGAGGGAATATGGCAAAAAAGAAGATACATCTAAGAGAAGGACGAAGAAATAATCTGTTTTTAATATTGATGGTTTGAAGGAATAAGAATATGAAATGCCCTATGGTATCTATTACTGCAGAACCGCAAGATTGTATACAAGATAAATGTTATTTTTGGGATGTAGAACAGGGTAAATGTAAATGGACAGAGACTAAATGAAAAAAATAACAATTACATTACATGATCTTAAAACCGTGTCACTGCTTCCTTTACCAAACATGTTTATTTTTATAACTTTTGTTACAATTTAAAAAAAATGATAAAATATTAATAGTATAAGTTCATTTATATTTTTATAGAACCTGGGTTTTAAGGGAGGGAGCAATTATGAAAAAGAAAATGGTAGGAATTTTTGTAATGATGCTGTTGATTTTGACTGCTGTTTTGCCAGTAGTAGGGACTATGAACGAGTTAATAAAGGGAGAAAGTAACACAATCTCCTTAACCAGTAAAACTGTTCTTGCTACTGCACAGAATGGGGTAATCCTTGATCAGGAACTTGATGACAATAATAAGGGATATACTGTGATCCGTGTCTGGGGTTCGGATTATGAGATGGGTTATGCCCAGGCTG
>SMTZ1_10012363_pt1 | contig 14764 bp, 9 predicted proteins | sample DeeMarSWOR136_30_FD_25667 | JGI IMG/M metagenome (IMG submission 25667)
TACAGATCTTCGAAGAAACCCCGGTCACTGGGATAAGGAAAGAGGGGCGGCGAGTGACAGGGGTGATCACCGATAAGGGGGAGATCCAGGCCGAATACGTGGTCAACTGTGCGGGGATGTGGGGGCGCGAAATCGGCAAGCTGGCCGGTGTCAATGTCCCCTTGCAGCCAATGGAACATTACTACCTGATCACCGAACCGATTGAAGGCATAACCGCAGATTTGCCCGTTTTGGTGGACCTTGGAAAGTATGCCTACTATCGAGAAGAGACCGGTGGTGTGTTGTTCGGCTTGTTCGAACCCGACGCGGCGCCCTGGGCGCTGGATGGCATACCAGAGAACTTTAGCTTCGGCGAAATCAACCCCGACAGGGACCGCATGATGCCGTATATCGAAGAAGCGATGAAGCGAATTCCGGTTTTGGAGACTGCCGGGATACACAAATTTTTCTGCGGCCCGGAGAGCTTCACGCCGGATTTAGAACCCATGATGGGGCTGGCACCGGAGTTGGATAACTTCTATGTTGCCGCGGGTTTCAACTCACTTGGCATTCTTATGGGCGGCGGGGCTGGGAAGGTAATGGCCCAGTGGATTGTGGACGGCGTACCGGACATCGATGTGACCGAGATAGACATCGCCCGCATGCTGCCGTTCGAGAATACGCCCCAATACCTGAAAGTCCGGGCGGGGGAAGTGCTTGGATTTATGTTCGAAGAACAGTATCCAAATAGACAGTTCGAATCCGCGCGCAATGTGCGCAAATCCGCGTTCCATGACCGCTTGGCTGAGGCTGGAGCCTACTTTGGTGCCTATGCTGGGTGGGAATACCCGGATTGGTTCGCGCCCAAAGGGGTTGAACCAAAAGTTGAGTACTCCTGGGGACGACAAAATTGGTTTGTACACGCGGCAGCCGAACACCAGGCCACCCGCGAAAACGTGACCATGCTGGATTACTCAGTGATGGGCAAGATCTTGGTGCAGGGAAGAGATGCGGAGAAGTACCTCAACCGCATCTGTGCCAATAATATTGCCATGCCCGTAGGCCGCTGTGTTTATACTCAATGGTTGAACGAGACAGGCACCATCGAGGCAGATTTGACAGTGACCCGCTTGGCCGAAGATCAATTCCTCATTCTCACCGGAGATGGCACGATTACCGCGGTTCAGGCTTGGCTGAGACGCCATATCCCTGCGGAGGCGCACGTTTTTGTGACCAATATTACTTCAGCGTACAGCGTGCTGAACATCCAGGGGCCCAAATCGCGTGACTTCTTGAGCCGCGTCACGCACGCGGATATGTCCAATGAGGCATTTCCCTTCCTCACCATGCAGGAAATCGATATCGGCTACGCTTTGGTAAAGGCCATCCGGATAACGTATGTTGGCGAATTGGGGTGGGAGCTTTATATCCCCACTGAGTTTTCCCTTCATGTCTTCGATACCCTCCTGGAAACAGGAGCGGATGTCGGGTTGAAACACATGGGGCTGCAAGCACTGGATACATTGCGACTTGAAAAGGCGTACCGGGATTACGGCAACGATATCGATAATACGGACTCTCCATTGGAGGTCGGTTTGAGCTACTTTGTGGATTTTGACAAGCCTGGCGGCTTCATCGGCAGAGACGCACTTTTGCGACGTAAAGAGGCCGGGCTTAGATATCGCATGCTGCAATTCCTGCTGGAGGATCCTGAACCTATGCTGTATTACGGTGAAATCATTTACCGTGATGGCAAACCCGTCGGAAACATAATGGCTGGTGGCTATGGACACTCATTGGGCGCATCGGTCGCTGTCGGTCCCGTAGAAAATGAGGGAGAAACCGTAACCCTTGATTACATCAAAAGCGGCTCCTATGAAATTGACATCGCGGGTGTCCGCTATCCTGCCAAAGTTTCTTTACGACCGATGTATGATCCCGATTTAAAAAGGGTGCGCTGCTGATACCCGGAGTGAGCTTTATTTAACTACAAAGCGGTCTGTCCATGAAGCAAAGGACAGACCGCTTAATAATTGTCGGGGAGCTGAGGTTGTTAATGCGTCATCAGATCTGAAACAGCTTTAACCATCCATACCCAATTGGTCAGCCACCCACCCCAAATCCAATTCCTCCAGCTTAGCCCGTGTGGGATTGCCAGTTTTGACATCCCAGCCACAAAACTCGAAATATTTATCTAGCGCGGACTCGATCTCGTCACGCTCAAGCTTCCAGCCGTCGCTCACGCCCCCCTTGAGCGGTTTGAATAATTTTTGGGGCAGCACATCATCCTTACGGTCGAGCCCCTCACGGGCATTGAAAGTCCGCATCATATTCAGACGCCGCTCACCCACCCTTTGTAATTCATCCAAGCTCACATCTTCCCAGCCGGTTACAGTTTTGACGAGTTCAACCATATCGGCTGGTCCATACAATTGCCACGCCGGACCGTAGACGAACTGGCACAGGTTCAGACTGTCCATGGCGCTGTACATGCGCTGCGAAGCGACCGTGAAGCGGATTTTTTCATCACTTAACGAGCGGGGTTCTTGTTCCTCGCTGAAGCCTAACAGAGCCAGTCGCTCGGTGTAGAACTCAAAATCTCCTTCGATGGCTGGGTCGTGCTCGTGGGATTGGTGGTCTGCTCCGAAGGGGTTCGTGGCATAGATGATCGCCAGAGAGCGTTTGACCCGCGGCATGTGAGCCGGAGCCTCCTGCCCTTTAAAGGTGATCAGGTACGCTTCCGTGCCGCGCCCGATCTTCCTAGCCGCGCGCTCGGAACCTTCGGCAAGGATGTCCCCGAAACCGTCGCGTTTGGCGATTTTCTCCGTCAGCTTGACCATCGACTCGGCATTGCCCCAGGTTAGATCGAGCCCATCGGTATCCTCCAAGGTCAGCTTACCCTCGTTGAAGGCCTCAAATGCCCAGGAAATGGTGGCTCCGCATGAAATGGTATCCATGCCATACTTGTTGCATATCTCGTTGGCTTTGCAGATCGCAGGCAGATCGTCGATGGCGCAGTAATTACCAAAAGTCGAGGTCGTTTCGTATTCCGGCCCACCGTAATGCGGATCAACCTGGTAGGGACCCTTGGTAATCTCGACCACGCGCTTGCAGCGCACGGTGCAGGCATAGCAGGTATCCCGCCCTATGCGGTCCTGCTTGCCCTCGGCTGCGCCTCTCAGGACGGTATCGTACATGGTGGTGCCGTCGATGGATTCCCAATGATCGAACACGCCGCTGTTGAAGTTGTAAGTGGGCAGTGTACCGGAGGTCTGGTTCGAGCCGGTCGTCTCGGCGGTGCCGTACTTCGCCAACCCCGCGATGTCGGAATCATCCAGATTGTCCACGCCCCATTTGGCACGGCAACGGCTTTTAACTTCTTGGAACCCATTACAGCGCCCATCCCCGTGCGCCCGTTGGCCCGGTTGGACATGCTGAAGATACCGGCGAAGCGCACAGCGGCTTCTCCGGCAGGACCGATTTGTAAGACCTCTACCTTGTCATCGCCCAGCTCTTCTTTGATGGTCGCTTCGGCTTCGCCGGTGATCGCCCCCCATAGATGAGAGGCATCGCGCAGTTCGTAGCGGCCATCGTTAATCCAGAGATAAACCGGCTTTTCGGCTTTGCCCTTAATCACAATGGCATCGAATCCGGCAAACTTGAGTTCAGCTGGAAAGAAGCCCCCTCCCTGCGAGTCTCCAATCGCACCGGTCAGTGGTGATTTGGCAGCCGCGGTCATGCGGCTCTGACCTGAGATGGCTGCCCCGGTCAGGACGCTGAGCGCCAGCACCAGCACATTTTCAGGCCCAAGCGGGTCTGCCGCGGGAGGTATTTCCTTGAGCAGGTAGTGCATCGCCAAAGCGCTGCCGCCCATGTATTTGCGATAGAACCCCTCTCCCGGTTCTTCTACACGAAACTCCCCATTGGTGAGGTCAACATGCAAAATCTTGCCATTATAGCTACGTGCCATCATTCTCTCTCCTAAGTATGTGGATTGACCGATCGGTTAATTTTTACTCCTTGCCATTAACCACCGCTAATCCCAGCGAATATCTTAATTTGATCACCATCCCGCAGCTGGCGCGAGGTATCCGGTTCGTACTTACCATTCACACTGACAACAACCCTGCGTTCGATATCAAATTCTTGGAGGATGCTATCTATCGTGGCTCCTTCTTCCAGTTGCAAGATCACTTTCCCCTTCGCTTCGGGGGGTAACTTCTCTCTCAGTATGGAATAGAGCTGCAGGTGAACTTTCAAGGATCCCTTCGCACTGATGGACTAATAAATGAGTCCACTGAAAAAACCTCATGAAGGGGACACCCTCACATATCGCCCTTCTTAATGTGTTTTATCCGTGATACCTTGTGTTATGTCAAATCCTTTAATACCTCACGGCTGGAATTCTTGCCATTGATGCCGGTCACCCCTCCACCGGGGTGGGTAGCCGCACTACAAAGGTAAAGGTTGTTCACCGGTGTGCGGTATTGAGCGTAACCAGGAATGGGGCGCATCCACAGGATTTGATCTAACGTCATATCTCCATGGAACGGATTACCTTCGGGTAGGTTGTATACAGTTTCCATGTCTATGGGTGTGATGACTTTGCAGTGTTTAACGCAGCGGTCAAAATCAGGTGCATACTCTGAAATGGTGTCCGTCACAAGTTGGCGGATAATCCCTCGCATTTCATTCCAATCGCCTTCACGTAAGTGGAATGGAATATATTTTACCGTTACGGACATGCAATGTTTGCCCTCGGGAGCACAAGTGGGATCCGTAAAGGTTGGAACCTGAATGTCGAGATAAGGTCGCTTTGAATACTGGCCATATTTTACTGGATCGTACGCTTTCTGGAGGTACGACATTGTCGGCGCGATCTGGACAGTACCACTGATGAGTTGTTGCGAATCAGCTCCAGCAGCCGTGAATCTGGGAATCTCATCTAATGCATAATGTACACGTGCCATTGCGCCGCGATACTTGATATTCTGGATGTGCTTCACGATCTTTTGGTCGAGAAAGTACGGATCGATCAGCTTTAAGAACGTCGTGCGCATGTCAACTGCCGAAACTATAGCCGCAGCTGCAATAAGATCGCCATTGGCTAATTTAATGCCGATCGCTTCACCGCTCTGCATGACAATCTCAGCAACTTCAGAATTGGTCATGATATCTGTGCCAAAGCTCCTGGCAGCCTCAGCTAAGGACTTTGTTAAGGCTCCCATGCCTCCCTTCACACGACCACTGAATTTAAAAAGGTTGTTGCTGCTTACCGAACAGTTATAGAACAATGCAAATGCTGTAGCTGTTTCTTGGGGACCCCAAGAGATATTGCCGACAGATGAAGCGGCAATTGTACCCTTCACTACGTTCGACTCAAACCATTCGTTGAGTAAATCTGATACTGGCATTAGAAGGACGCGAATTACCTGGGCGACATTCTCCCATCCGAGATTTCGTACGGGTTTGACGAATTTTAGCAAGCTGATCATGTCGCCCCATCTGACATCTGGCAGATCAGGCAGAGGTATGTTGTTTAAAGCAGAAATAATCTGGCTATAGGCCCTCAGCATTTCGATAAATTTGGGATAGGCGGCGGCATCTGCCTGAGAGTATTTCGCGATTTCCTCAGCTGTGCGGGTGACGTCATGCCAGATGGTGAGATGACTTCCATCAGGTTGCGGGGAGAATATGAGAGGGTCCGTGGGAAGGATTTCTAAACCGTGCTGATGAAGATTTAAATCGGTTATCACGGCAGGGGAGAGAGAGCTTGCTCCGGATGCGAGGGAAGAGTACTTGTAACCAGGAAAGAATTCTTCGGTGACCGCAGCCCCACCAACCATCTCGCGCTTTTCGAGCACGAGCACTTTATGACCGGCTTTGGCAAGATAACCAGCGGTAACCAAACCATTATGCCCGGCCCCGATGACAATCACATCATATTTGTTTCCCAGTTCTTTCGCTCCGGACAACTCTCGCTTAGCTGTTTTATGTTCCATCTTTGATGATCTCCATTGCCGCTAATCGTCCTGGAGTACCCATGATACCCCCACCTGGGTGCGTGCCGGAGCCGCATTGGTAATAATTACGGATGGGTGTTCGGTATTTCGCCCATCCAGGCGTCGGTCGCATGAAAAAGAGTTGGTCGAGCATGAGCTCACCGTGGGAAATGTTGCCTTCAGTAATGCCAAGCTCTTGTTCGATATCCCATGGTGTGAGCACTTGCTTGTGCAGGATCAGATCCTTAATGTTTGGTGCAAACTCAGCCAAAGTGTCAATGACCGCATTGCCAAAAGCATCGCGCTGTTGGTCACGGTCGCCATGAGCAGGCATGTTATAGGAGGCATACTGCACGAATATCGACATGACGTGTTTACCAGGCGGTGCCATTGTTGGATCAACTGTCGAAGGGATGATGCATCCCATGAAGGGTCTTTTAGAAAAACTATCGTACTTGGCATCGTCGTAGGCTTGTTCAAGATAATCTATGCTAGGGCATATCTCCTGCATACCTCGCATCAACGCCTTATCCTTCAGCGCTGGGAAATCAGGCAAACCATCTAGTGCTAGATTTACTTTGCCGGAGGAGCCCCGGTACTTGAAGTTGTCAATTGCCTCCACCAATTCTGAAGGTAGATCTTTCTCGTCCACCAGTTTACGGAGGGTGACCTTTGGATCGCAAGCAGAGACGACCGTTTTTCCATATATCTCATCACCGTTCTCCAATGCTACTCCGACAGCCTGCCCATTCTGGACAATCACCTGAACCACAGGGGCATTGCATCGAATTTCTGCACCGTAGCTGCGCGCGGCGCTCGCAATAGCTTCACTCACGCCCCCAGTGCCGCCCCTCTGCCAACCCCAACTGGACAACGCACCATCCAGTTCGCCCAGGAAATAGTGCAGTAACACGTAGGCTGTGCCCGGAGACTTAGGGCCAAGCATGGTGCCAACGATGCCGATGGATGCTTGAGTCGCGATGAGAACGTCCGTCTCAAACCATTCTCTGAGAAAATCATAGGCGCTCATCGTCATAATCTTCGTCAGCCAATGAAATTTCTCTTTACCCAGAGTTTGTACATGTTTTCCTAAATCACGGAACGTGCGCAGCCCATCCATGCCCGGTCTACGGAGATCGGGTGGAACCATTGTCAGAATGGGCCGCACTGCACGGGCTAAGTCGTACATAAGATTAGAGTACAAAGGGAAAATATCTGCATCACGTCGTGAATGCCGCCGAATTTCGTCAAGGGTGTCGTCCTCATCTGCATAGGATGCGATGTAGTTGCCGTCTTCCATGGGCGTAAAAGCGCCCTCCAATGGCATCAGGTGTAGGCCGTGTTTAGGCAGTTCAAGATCTCGAATAATTCTCGGTGGTAACAGGCTGATTACATACGAGTAAACAGTGTATTTAAACCCAGGGAAAATCTCCTCCGTTACAGCCGCTCCACCAAGGACATGTCGCTGTTCCAGCACGATCACCTTACGACCAGCTTTTGCTAGGTAAGCCGCAGCCGTCAGACCGTTATGACCCCCACCGATGATGATTGCGTCATAGTTCTTTGCCATATTCATACCCTAGTTAGTCCCCATGCTTTTCTTCCGGGGTGGATCATAAAAGGGAAGCTTCACGACAGTCGCCTTTGCCTGTTTGCGCTGAGCATCGATGGTCACCTCCATGTCCACGACTGTGCCCGGTTTGGCATACTGTGGTTTAACTCTGGCAATGGCAATGGATTTTTTTAGGATGGGGGACCAGGTACCGCTGGTCGCTTTACCGATTTGGATCCCATGAGAATAAATGGGCACAGCTTCACTCCAAGCCTCGGGAGGTAAATAGAGCGGCATGTCGAATTCAGCGAAAATGGTTTCCAAAGAATTCAAGTCTACTTCCAAGCCCACCGTTGCCCAAGCGGGACCGCGAGCTTTCTCCTGCTTGAGCGCTTCTTGGCCAACGAAGAACTCCTTGTCTAATTTGACTGCCCAACCTAATCCCAATTCAAGTGGGGATGACTTCTGAAATTCATGAACAACCTTCATGGACGAATTGAAATCCACATCTGTGAGCAGCAACCCGGCTTCTATACGAGTCATTTCGAGCGCGAAATCGCCAAATGGGAGAATCTGATATGCCTCACCAGCTTCAAACAACACGTCCCAAAGATGCAGCGCATGTTGTGGTTGTACCCAGATCTCATATCCCAGATCACCCGTATAACCTGTACGGGAGATTTCTACAGGAATGCCCGCCAGTTCTGTTTTCGTGATGTCGAAATAGGCAAGATTCTCAACATCTGCTCCCGAGAGCTGTTTAAGCAAATCGCGCGAAAAAGGCCCTTGAAGCGCTAAGGTAGCCAATGACTCCGTGACATCATCGATGGACACATCCAACCTGACTGCATTATCTTCCAACCAATAGAGCATGGGATCTCCGGTCGTTAATCGGAAGGATCTTTCATCCAGGTGGGCAAGTATTCCATCGTCAATGATTTTGCCCTCGTCGTCACACCATGGTGTGTATAAAACACGACCGACGGCGCAACGGGAGACATCCTGTGTAACGATACGGTTCAACAGCCGCAGCGCATCCGGTCCGTGAATGTGATATTTGGGGATCATCGAGATATCAAATACGGCACATGCAGTACGAATTGCGAAATATTCCTGGGTGTGGTCTGGTGCATACATGTCAACCAGGAGCCAGCCAGACCATATGCTCCAGTTATAGAGATCGCACAATTCTGATGTTCGTGGGTGAAAGGGAGTTAGTTTCATATAATCTCGTTCCTGTTGAAGTATTTATTAAATATTTTCCTTGCATATCGTGCTGTTTGGTCGTGATTTCGAAAACCTTACCCCATCATCCTAAGACCTAATCTTTATTCCCTCTGGGTCATACATCGGGCGCAAGGAAGCCCTGGCGAGATAGCGAACTCCCGCCACCTCGATCTCGTAGCTCCCGCTCCTGACAAAATCAGCCGTTACACCTGTTTCGTTCTTAACAGAACCCAGGCCAACCGCCCCACCAAGGGTGTGTCCGTACCCTCCGCTGGCGAGGTGACCAATTCGTTTATCGCCCCGGAAAATGGGCTCACCACCATAAAGCAGTGGCTCTGGATCTTCGAGCAAGAATTGGACGAGGCGGTGCTTTAGAATGCCTTCTTCCTTTTGCCGCAGAAGCGCATCCTTCCCAATAAAGCCGTTGGGCTTGTCGAAATCTACCGCAAAGCCCAAGCCCACTTCCAAAGGTGTGTCCGTATTGTCAACATCCCAGCCGTAGTCCCGGTAAGCTTTCTCAATACGTAGCGTGTTCAATGCCTGGAACCCGGCGTGTTTAAGGCCGACATCTTTACCCGCATCTACGAGCATATCGAAGACGTGCAGCGTGAACTCGGTTGGCACGTAGAGTTCCCAACCCAATTCGCCCACGTATGTAATCCGCAGCGCCTGGACGAGCGCATAGCCCATATCGATCTCTTGCGCGGTAAGGTAGGGAAAAGCTTGGTTCGACAGATCCGCGCTGGTCAGATTGCTTAACAGCTGGCGAGATTTCGGCCCCTGCACGTTGAGGATGTTATAGCCGGAGGTCACGTCGGTGACGAAGACATGGGCATCTGGTGGTGTGTGGTCCTTCAGCCAGGTTTCAACGTGGGTATGGGCTTTGTCCACCAATATCAGCAGATAAACGTCTTCCGCCAGACGGGTCACTGTCATGTCTGCTTCAATGGTGCCGCGTTCGTTCAACCATTGAGTGTAGACGATGCGGCCAACCGGCACCGCTACATTGTTAGCGCATATGCGGTTGAGTACCTTTTCGGCATCGCGGCCCTGAACGAGGAATTTTGACATATGGGTTAAATCCATCAATATCACATCCTCGCGGGCAGCCTGGTGTTCCGCTGCCACGTACTCGAACCAATTCTGGCGTCCCCAGGAATACTCAACTTTAGGCTCAATGCCCACCGGAGCGAACCAATCCGGACACTCCCATCCAACGGATTCCCCGTAATAGGCGCCGGCCTCAGCGAGACGGTCGTACAGCGCCGATTTGCGAGAGCCGCGCGCCGTTTCGGGTTGCAGATTTGGCCAGCTGATATATTGCCAGCCCAAAAGTTCCACGGTGCGGTCGTGTAGATATTGGGGGTTGTTTTGGAAGGGCATCAAACGGTCGATATGGATTTCGCTGACATCCACGGATGGATAACCGTCGACAATCCACTGAGCCATCACAAGCCCGGCACCGCCACCAAATAGAATGCCCAGTGAGTTAAAACCTGCACAGACATAGAAATTCTTCAATTCTGGTGCCTCTCCCATCAAGGTTCCCATGTCGGGCGTGAAGCTCTCCGGGCCGCAGAAGAATTTGTGCACCCCAGCCTCTTTCGCGATCGGGATGCGTTCCATGGCCTTGTCGACATACGGCATTAAACGGTCCCAATCAGGTTGTAGCTCACCAAAACTGAAATCCTCTGGAATGCCATCCATCCCCCATGGGCCAGCTACCGGTTCAAACAATCCCAGCATCAGCCCACCCATTTCTTCACGGTAGTAGGCAAATAGGTCCGGGTCCTCGACGATGGGCAGATCCGGATGCATGCCCTCGATGGGTTCAGTAATCAGATAGTAATGTTCAGCGGCATGCAGCGGTACATTGACGCCGGCCATCAAGCCCAATTCACGCCCCCACATGCCACCGCAGTTGACCACGTATTCCGCCTCAATTTCTCCCTTATTGGTGACCACACCGGTCACACGTCCATTCTTCTTCTTGATCCCGGTGACTTTGGTCTCTTCAAAAACGCGTGCGCCACCCATCTTTGCGCCTTTAGCAAGTGCCATGGTCGTGTCAATTGGATTTACCCTGCCATCGTCTGCTGTGTAGAATCCAGCGATGATGTCATCCGTCTCAAACAGAGGCCACATTTTCTTGACCTCTGCAGCGGAGATCTCCTCTGTGGAGACGCCATAGCCGCGGGCGTATGTGGCCCTGCGGCGGAGGCTATCTAGTCGGTTTGGATTGGTGGCAGGCTGAAGGTAACCAATGGGCTTGAACCCCGTATCCTGGCCGGTCTCCTCTCCCAACTTTTCATAGAGATCGCGAGTGTATTTGGCCATGTGGATGGTCGTTTCGGTGGAAAACCCGCTGACGATCAACCCCGCCGCGTGCCAAGTTGTTCCGGCCGTCAACTGCGTGCGTTCTAGCAGCACGACATCTCGCCAGCCCAATTTCGTCAGATGATAGGCGACGCTGCACCCGATCACCCCACCACCGATAATCACAACCCGCGCGCGCGATGGTAATGAAACGTCCGCGGCTTTAGACTGTTGATCCTTAGTCATGTAACACTCCATACTTGAGGGAATCTGGTTGCTGAGGATAAACCTGCATCCAAGATGGTCACCCCATCGGTCCTCTGGCCAGAGTCGGGCAGGAACTGGCGGTTCGTAATAAAAACAGGGGGCTGATGCTGTTTATCCCACGGAAGCAAGGCTAGGTTGTGCGTGGTCTCCATGTACAACACCCCTGCCCTTAAAAAATTTTTGTCCGCATGAACTCTTTCTTAAACTTGTTCAATAAGGGTACCAGTACTCCTTCATCCCTCCTTCAATATCCCAATGGATGTGCTTCACCTGGCAGAACTCGTCGTAACCTTCCTGGTCCGCTCATTTTCATACCCCCAAATGGGCCGGCGAAGTTGTCAGTCAGCGGATCATTGATCCATATGGTTCCCGCTTGAACTTCTTCGAAAAATCGCTTTACCAACTTGGCGTCGTGCGTCATCAGTGAGGCGCCCAAGCCATATTCGCTGTCGTTGGCAAGTTGAATGGCCTCGTCGAAATCCCGATATGGCATGAGGGGGATAACAGGACCAAAAGTCTCCTCACGCATGATACGCATGGAATGATCGACATCCACAAGAACAGCCGGTCGGAGAAAGAAACCACGCTCAAATTCAGCCGGGCGATCTCCTCCAGTCAGAACCTTCGCACCAGCACTCACCGCATCTGCGATTTGGCTCTCGACCGCCTCCCGGAAGGAATTGCGAATCATCGGGCCTATGTCGGTGCCTTCGTCCAGACCATTCCCCAAACGTAATTTACTGACAAAATTTGCCAGTTCCTCACTGAACTGAGGGTAGATGCTCTCATGAGCATAGACCCGCTCCGTACTGGTGCATACCTGGCCGGTGTTGATAAGGGCAGCGTAGGCCAGACCGCTTACCGCCACATCGATGTCCACGTCCGGTGCAATGACCATTGGATCCTTGCCACCTAATTCCAGGTGCATCTTTTTCATCATGGGCGCTGCGAGCGAGGCGATACGCTGCCCTACGTCCGTGGAACCAGTGAAGGCAATCATCCGAACGTCCGGGTGCGTAACAAGGGCTTCGCCGACATCTGATCCGGTTCCGGTTACAACGTTTACAACCCCGGGGGGAAAATGATCGCAGGCTGCTTCTACCAAACGCAATGTGGTAAGAGGCGTCAGTTTGGAAGGTTTAATGATCACTGTGTTCCCAGCAGCTAATGCTGGCGCTAATTTCCATACCAGCAGGAGCAAGGGGTAGTTCCACGGGACGATGCAGGCAACCGCCCCCCACGGCTCCTTGAGTACGAAGTTAAATTGTCCCGGATCACCGGGCGGGATCACTGTGCCGCGTTCGTGGCGAGCCAACTCGGCGTAATAATCAAAGGTCTCTTCCGTCCACCAAAGCTCTTCGTCGTTCTCAGGGACAGGCTTCCCTTCTTCTTTCGTTAGTAGCTCTACTAGCTCATCATGATGCTCTCTGACTTTAGCGGCTGTTTGATGTAGGGCAGCCGCGCGCTCCGATCCAGGGGTGCGCCGCCACTCAAGGAAAGCCGCATTGGCGGCCGCGATCGCCTGATGTGTGTCTTCTTCCGTTCCGCGCGGCACCTCATCCAGCATCTCTTCGGTGGCAGGATTTATTACCTCGATGAACATATTTGAGCTTGAATCCGCCCACGCACCATTGATCCACATTTTCATTGCGTGCCTCCGTTTGGACCGCTGTATCCAACCACGAATAACCCTGAATACAGCTGAGATCGCTGAAAGGTTCGCTCCGCAGCACGATCAGCGGTTTCCAGTGTTTTCAGAGTTCAACGCCCATCCCTAAGCACCTACTGCACCCTCGCACCGGTGGGATGAAAACTATTTCTGTGTTGACCTCCCAACTCACATCCTGCTATCCACCAGCTGATAGAGGAGCAGAGTGACGAAAAATCCTCGATCTTCGCTTGAGATGGCTCTGGTCGGGTAACAACGAGATTCCTAGCCTCCGCATCGCTTTGGCTCAGAATGATAACCTATCACAATTTAGCAGCAGATATCGGTTAAACAATTTCAGAATAACTTATTGTTACCGAAATGTCAATGTTACGCCATCATATTTTCTGAAACAGATGAAATTATCATAAAATTTGGTATAAAACGAAACTTCAGTGTTATAATTTACCTGGATGATGACTTACAAAGTGATTAATCACCCTTCCAGTTTTCATTGAGGGGGCCATTCGAAGGAATTATTAGTTAAACGAGGGAAATTGCACGGAAATGATTCATCCGTGCAAAAGGAGCGTTTGACATGAGCGTTGGCGATAAGGCATATCTGTTGGAGAAGTTGACCGAAGCACATTCGGCTACCCGCACGATACTGAAGGGCGTCGATCTTGAGATGCGTGTATATACAGATACAGACTGGCGGATCAGGGATATTCTTGGGCACATCAGCATTTGGGATCGTGAAGTGACAAAATCTCTCCGCGCTTTTCTGGCCGGAACCGAATACAGTATTCCCGATTTCAGTGATGAGAATGAATTCAACGAACAGGCAGTCATAGAGCAGCGCCAGTTGTCAACCCAACAGATACAGGTGGAATGGGAGCAGGCACGAGACGACTTCAAGGAAGCTATCCGCGAAATACCATCTGATCGATTTCCAGGGGATTTGCTCTATCCGTGGGGGGATGAACGCGGCAGTATTACACAGCTAATTGAATATATGATCGAGCATGACGATGAACACCGGGATGAAATCGTGAAAGTCATAGAGGCGTCGGCTGAGAATTAGCTTCCCCGCCTATCTCGTTGATTCAGGTCCCAAGCGAATAGCAGGGTACAAAGGGAAATGACGAATATTGAACCTATTCGACACAAACTACGAGTAAATGTGCTCGGCACTGACCAGGTTGCCGAGCTCAGGGCGGCTACTCTGACTGTCCTGGAAACTGTCGGGGTTCATTTCCCCTCGGAGGGCGCCTTGCGCATCTTTACCGAAAATGGCGCGCAGGTGGATTTTGAAAAGCAGATCGTTCGCCTTTCTCCCGAACTTGTGCTGGAAGCGATGAGTCACGCGCCTCGCATCTATACGCTGTCCGGACGAGCTGAAGGAACGGACCTAACTCTCGACGGCACATCTAGTTACTTCTCAACTGACGGCTGTGGAACGGAAACCATTGACATAGAAACGGGAGAATACCGCGGCTCCAACAAAGCCGATGTGGCGATGATGGCCCACGTAGCGGACTATCTCTCATCGATTTCGTTTTATTGGCCGATCGTCAGTGCTCAGGATTATGGGCGGATTGCACCATTACATGAGTTGGATGCCAGCTTCAATAACACGGTTAAACACATCCAGAGCGCGACGATCATCGGAGAGAAACTGGCTCACTATTCCCTGCGCATGGCGGAGGTCATTGCGGGGAGCAAAGAGAACCTTAGGAAACGGCCACCCCTCTCAAGCCTGGTCTGCACCAT